>ERZ779673.556-NODE-556-length-16168-cov-3.123627_pt1 | contig 16168 bp, 18 predicted proteins | sample MGYA00511956_ERZ779673 | MGnify/ENA primary metagenome ERZ779673 (study PRJEB29588, sample SAMEA2152065) | human gut metagenome | biome: human gut; feature: human-associated habitat; material: faeces | place: Denmark | collected 2008/2010 ... | reverse complement strand
CGCGAGCTGGGTTCAGAACGTCGTGAGACAGTTCGGTCCCTATCTGTCGTGGGCGTTGGATATTTGAGAAGGGCTGACCTTAGTACGAGAGGACCGGGTCGGACGCACCTCCGGTGCACCAGTTGTCGTGCCAACGGCATAGCTGGATAGCCGAGTGCGGTTATGATAAACGCTGAAGGCATCTAAGCGTGAAACATGCTTCAAGATTAGATATCCCACCAACCTTGAGTTGGGTAAGGTCACTTGCAGACTACAAGTTGATAGGTCGGAGGTGTAAGCACAGTAATGTGTTCAGCTGACCGATACTAATTGACCGAGGGCTTGAACCTCTGTTCCTTTTACGGAACACACGGTTCATTTTGAGTTCTTGAGTTCTTGCTTTCTACTCCTCCTTTGTTCGGTTTTCTATGGACAATTTGGTTGTCCGTCGCTTTCGGGGCATCCGTAAGGATAACGAAAGTATTCGCACCTTTAGCTCAGCTGGTAGAGCAACTGACTCTTAATCAGTGGGTCCAGGGTTCGAGTCCCTGAAGGTGCACCAGCAGTCAGTGCTTTTAGCGCAGAGGGTCCACCTGTTCCCATTCCGAACACAGAAGTTAAGCTCTGCTGAGCCGAAAATACTTGCTTGGCGACGAGCCGGAAAGATAGGTCATTGCCGACATACTACAAGGGAAACATGGGTGCGCAGACTGGCACGCCGTCAGTGTTTCCCTTGTATATTACAATCTTCATATTCCTCCTTAGCTCAGTCGGTAGAGCACCTGACTGTTAATCAGGGTGTCACTGGTTCAAGTCCAGTAGGGGGAGCCATCTAAGATAGACGAAATGGCTATCTACCTAAAAACCCTTGAAATTCAAGGGTTTTTTCGTATTTTTGGGGCAAAAAACATCTTTGGTTTTTACGGCTGTAAAATACCGACATCAGAGACTCGAACCGGCGACATTTGAGCTGAAAATACGGGCAAATATCTGTTAATCACATTCATTACGCCGAATGACTGTTAATCAGGCGAAATACCGCCGAAAAGACCGTTTGGCACTGACCACTACCTGTTTACAGTCATCCGCCTTTCAGGGTAATTTTCTTTGATTCGGAGGTGATTTCATTGAGCAAATATGAGCCGCTTTGGAGATTCATTCCGGTGACGGAAGTGGATGTATTCAATTTTTCTTTGAACGGACAGAAGGGATTCTTGGTTTTTCATTGGATCATTCTTTCCTCCGTTACAAACAGGAGGCTGAACAATACGGATACCGTGTCGAGAAAATTTCGCTTAAAGAAAAATGGGTGCGCTTTGTCCGCATTGCCGCACAGTGACATCATACCTTTGCAAATCCCCTTGCGTTCCTATATAATATAGGTGAAGAAAGGCAGGGGACACACATGAAAAAGAATTATGAATCCGTTTACCGCATGAAACTTACCGGCTATCAGGTCAGAACCGCCATCGGGATTCTGAATGAACGCCGTCTTGCATTGAAGTCACAGGGATGCACCCTTGAGAACAGCGAGGAATATGTGGGCGTATTTAACCTGCTCAGCCGTTTTCTTGATCTGCTTCCCGCCTGACACAACTGAATATCTGAAATCAAGCCATCTTTATACCGCAATTCTGCGGTCAATGAAGGTGGCTTTTTTTATTGCCAAAATTATTATTCAAGGAGGAACTGAATGTACATTGAAATGAACCCAACCGGGCTTACGCTTTCCGACCTGATTTGCGTTGCCCACCGAAAACGAAGCGATGACACCGGCTTTCCGTATGCTGTGCAGTCCTGCCGATGCTCCAACTGCCGTTATATCAACGAGGGTAAGTGTTCTCTGAAAGAGTGCTGCTGTATGGCGGAGCGAGTACGGGCGCACACCTGTACCTTTGCCGAGATTCTGAACACCTGCTTTGCCAATGTGAAGGACAATGTGTTTCACTACCGACTTCGCCTCGCTGCGGAACGCGCAACCATGGCAAAAACCTGTTTTCTTGACAGGGAACACAGAGCAAGATTTCAGAAAGCACTCCACCGAGTGCGTGGGAACGATAAATCGCTCATCGCGCAGCTTTTTGTCCTTACCGCAACCGAAAGTCTGTGGGGCGCATCGGACGAAACCGTAGGAAAGAGCAGTATCTCCTATCTTGACATCGACTTCCGCGCTTTTTCGGAGAACGACTATCTTTTCTACTGCATTGCCTACGACATCAAGAACGGAACATCGCATACGGACATAGAGGATCTGTCTAATGATGAAGTCGTGGACTTCGACCTATTCCGCGTGGTGTGTTCCGCGATTGCAATTTCTGTTTACGGCTATGACGCCATCCGTGTGTCTGAGCGATTCCGGAAGCATAAGCGCAGAAAGAGCAGAAAGGGCGGGTGGAAGCATGGCGAATGAACCGAACTATTCCTCCAATCCCTCAAAGGACGAGCCGAAGAAAGAAAAGGTCCGTGTGATTCCTCTGGAATACATTGATGAGTTTCCGGGGCATCCGTTTAAGGTGTTGGACGATGAAAGTATGCAGAAGCTGATGAACAGCATCGAGGAGATCGGGGTGCAGTCGCCTATTGTCGCACGAATCAAGGAAGATCAGCGATACGAGATCATTTCGGGTCACAGGCGCGTTCATGCCTGCCGCAGGCTGGGGCTGAAGCTCATTCCGGCGATTGTGCGTGACCTTTCCCGCGATGAAGCCATCATTGCTATGGTGGACGCGAATCTGCAACGGGAGCATATTCTGCCGAGCGAGAAAGCGGCGGCATATAAAATGAAGATGGAAGCGATGAAAAGGCAAGGAAAAAGAACAGATTTAACTTCCACGCCAGTGGCGGGGAAGTTAGAGAGAGGTATAGAAACTGCTGAAATAGTGGGAGCAAAGAGTGGCGATAGTGCGGATCAGGTGAGGCGGTATGTTCGCTTGACAGAACTTGTCCCCGAACTGCTTGAAATGGTTGACCGGGAAAGCATCGCTTTCCGTCCTGCCGTGGAACTTTCGTATCTTTCGGAGGACGAGCAGCGCAATCTCGTCGAAACCATCGACAGCGAAGAAGCGACACCGTCACTATCGCAGGCGATCCGCATGAAAAAGCTCAGTCAGGAGGGGAAGCTGGATATGGACAAGATATTCTCTATCATGACTGAGGAAAAGCCCAATCAGGCGGAGACGGTGAAATTCAAGTCGGACGAACTCTCGCGTTTCTTTCCGGAGCGCACTCCGCCCGAACTGATCCGGCAGACCATCCTCAAGTTACTCGACGCTTGGCAGAAATCGAAAGCGACGGAAAGAACGATCATACGCCGCAGCCGTGACGATGCCCGCTGATACCTTACTCGAAAGCAAACGGTAAGGTCTTTTTCTTTTCCCCTTCCTCACACTCTAACCCCTTATACGATCAGTTTACTGACAGGAGAGAGTATGAGAGTATAAGAGATTAAGTTATATATATATTCCAAAAAGGAGTTGGTGACAGATATGACTGTGTAAAGGACGCTCAAAATTCACTTCAAGGGAGGAACCATGTTCAGAAAAATCAAGGCGTGGATACGCCGAAAACAGACCGGGATAAAGGCGGTCACAGAAAACAAACGCGGCGAATTCTATGTGGACAAGGTGATCGGCATGATTATTGCCGTAGTCATCGGCGGCTTGCTGCTTGCCGGATTGTACGCCTTGTTCAATAATACGGTTCTGCCGGGACTGACAGACAAGATTCAGTCCATGTTCAGCTAAGACGGATTCGATCAGCGGAGGCGAGTCCGTTTTTCTTTTTCCGCACAAACCAAAAATTAAAAACAAATTTCAAAAACGAAAGGGTAAAAAACCATGTTCAACAAAATCAAGAATTTCTTCAACCGTTCCAAAAAGGCTATCGACAACAAGTGCAACGAGATCTACTGCAAGGCGCAGACTGCCGTTGCCAATGCCAAAGCCGAGTTTTATATCGACAAGACCGTCGGTATCATCATCTGCGTTGTGGTCGGTGTTCTTCTCATGGGCATTGTGTATGCCTTCATCAAGAACAACATTCAGACCCGCCTCGACACCGAGATCGGCAACCTCTGGGATTACACCGCATAAGAAAAATGGCTGAGGGAGAGTGATTGTTTCACTCTCCCCGCTTAACGGAAGGAGGATATGATGCCGGAAATGATTCGGATACTGTGTGAGGGGCTTGCAACCGTCCTGTTCACACTCATCTGTACGCGCTTTCTCTGCAAAAACATGAAGAAACGGGACTTTCGCTTTGTCCCGTGGCTTCCGTATGTGCTGACCGGGTGCGGCTCAGCGATGCTGTTCCTGCTTGGCGGACTGTCCCCGCGGACATTCTGCGGGATCGCATTTCTGTTTGTGCTTCTGTATGCGTCCGTACAGGACCACTCTACTCATGAAGCGGACGATATACTGTCCGTTATGATGCTGATGCTGGCGGTGACAAACATCTCCGAGGCGACTGTTCTTTCACAACTTCTCGGTGCCGCCATTGTAAGCGGTGCGCAGATGCTCATTGCCCTGTGCGGAAAGAAACGCATGGGGATCGGCGGTGCGGACATCAAGATGTCTACGGCTGCCGCGCTCCTGCTCGGATTCTATAAGGGGGTGATCGGTTTTATGCTCGGACTCCTGATTGCCGTGGTCGCACAACTCATCATTACTCACAGGAAAAAAGAGCAGAGAACACAGCCCTTTGCACTCCTTCCGTATTTGTCAGTCGGTCTTTGGATCGGCTTTCTGATTTGAACGAAAATTGGAGGTCATTTATGAAAAGTAAAATGAGAATCACCGGCAACCGAACGGTGATAGGAATTATCTGTATTGTCCTCGCTCTCGGTATCACATTCGGGATTGCACCTCTTGTCAACCGCTTCACGGACAGAAAAGTGGAAGTGGTACAGGTAAAACAGAATGTGGAGCGAGGACACCTGATTACCGAGGACGATGTGGAGCTTGTCAAGGTGGGAGCCTTGAACCTGTCGGACAGAACGGTGAAAAACAAAAAATATGTCGTCGGCAAGTACGCCGCGACCAACCTTTACGCCGGGCAGATTATGATTGCCGACCTTGTTGCGGAGAAAAGCAACAGCGCGGATGATGTACTGTCCGCTCTCGACGGCACCAAGGTTGCCATCTCGGTCAATATCGCGTCCTTTGCGCAGGGGCTGTCCAATAAGCTCCGGAACGGAGATATTGTCAGCGTCATTGTCTATGACAAGGAGACGAATCAGTCCCATGTGCCGCCCGAACTCCGGTATGTAAAGGTCATTACGACCACGACCGGCGATTCGGTGGACAGCGACCGGAAAACCGACGCAACACAGGCGATCACGGTTACACTGCTTGCCTCTCCCGATCAGGCAAAGCTGCTTGCCTACCTGAATACCACAACGACCTTGCATTTCTCTCTTGTATGCCGAGGGGATAAGACAGTCGCGGAGCAGTACCTGAAGGTACAGGAAGATTATCTTGCGTCACACTCGTCGGAAACCACTTCGCAGGAGGACACCAATGGGTAAGATTATCGCAGTATGGGGGACACCGAATAGCGGAAAGACGGCTTTCACCATGAAGCTCGCCGGGCATTTGTATGAGACGGGGAGACGGAGACAGACCAAGGTCGTTGCCGTCCTCACCGATGTCATTGCCCCCTCCATGCCTGTTGTCTTTCCCTTATATCGCAGTGAGGATATTTACTCGCTCGGTGAACTGCTTGCCAAGACCACGATCACGGCGGACGATATTTTTTCCTATACCACACTTTTGCGCGGCAGGGAAAACTTCGGTGTTCTCGGCTATCGTGACAAAGAGAATGCCCACAGTCACCCGGCATATACCGGAGAAAAGGCGCTGTCCTTTCTCAATATTCTTGCCGCCAATACGGATTATGTGTTGGTCGATTGCATGAGTGAGCCGGAGGACAGTATTCTGACGCAGACCGCACTTGCAACCTCCGACAGCAGCGTCAGATTGGTAACACCTGATCTCAAATGCCTTTCCTATGTGCTGTCGCAGTCGGGACATTTCATGACACGAGGATATATGCCGCCCACACAGATCACCGTCATGAACACCCCGAATCAGACCTTTGCTATGCCGGTTGCGGACGCAAGGAGCCATCTCGGAAAGATTGCGGTCACGCTCCCGTTTTCTGCGGCGCTTGCCGAACAGAGTCTGGAGGGCAGTATGAGCGAGGTGTTGAAGGATCGGCATTTTATGCAGGCGGTCGGGATGATTGCCGAGAAATTGAGGTGAGCGTATGCCGAGAATCGATTTAGCCTCCCTTGCGGGCATGGTGCAGCAGTATATTTCAAGAAAGTATGCGGCGGCACTCATTGACCGCACCAAGGTGGCGGAACTCAAAGCGTATATTGCGCAGTACCTCTATGACACCGGTTTTACGGTGGACGGCTATACCGAAAAGACGCTTGCCGAAAGACTGTATTCGGAAATGGCGGAGTATTCGGTATTGACGCACTATCTCGATGATCCCGACATAGAAGAAGTCAATGTCAATGGGTGGGACGACATCGCCATTACGCACCTCGACGGTCGGATCGAAAAGACCAAAGAGCATTTCTTTTCTCCGCAACACGCGGAGGATGTGGTCAAAAAGCTGCTTCAGCATTCGGGTATGATTATCGACAATGCGTCACCCTTGGCACAGGGACATCTGCCGAACAATACCCGTATTACGGCGGTGAAAAAGCCCGTGGTCGATGAAGAACGCGCGATTGCCGTCAGCATCCGTAAACTGTACCCGCAGAGAGTGGACAGGGACAACCTCATCCGCACAAACACACTGACGGAGGAAATGCTCGGTTTCCTTGAAACCTGCATCCGATACGGCGTGTCCTTTGTCGTTGCGGGCAGAACCTCCTCCGGTAAAACCACACTGCTCAATGCTTTGCTTGCCGGGATTCCGGACAATAAGCGTATCTATACCATCGAATCGGGCGCAAGGGAACTGTCGCTTGTCAAGCGGAACGGAGCAGGGGAGGTTATCAACAATGTGGTGCATACCATTTCTCGCCCGTCGGATAACGAAGCATATAACATCACGCAGGCACAACTGCTTATGGCGGCACTCCGTTTCGATCCGGACATTATCTGTGTCGGAGAAATGCGCGACCGGGAAGCATACAGTGCCATTGAAGCCAGCTCTACCGACCATACGGTGGTATCTACCGTGCACGGCGGTGGCGGGCGTTTTGCGCATCGCCGAATTGCTTCACTTGCCTATCAGAACTTTGAGAAGCAGTCGCTGCAACAGGCGGCGCTTGCCTTTCCGGTCGTTGTCTTTGCGCACAAGCTGGAGGATAACTCCCGTAAGGTGATGGACATTACCGAGTGCGTGGTCGGTGACGACGGGGAACTCATTTACCGCAAGCTGTGGCAGTACAGAATTTACTGCAACGAGTATGAGAACGGGCGATTCCGCGTGGAGGGAAAATTTGAGCGTGTCAACCCGATCTCCGACTCTCTCCGCTTAAAGCTCCTGCGCGGCGGTGTACCGCAGGAACTGCTGGGACAGTACACCGGAAAGGAGCAAACAGAATGACAGTTGTCTATATAATCAGTTTTCTGCTGATTGCCTTTGGCATTGTCCGCATCCTCGGACTGACGCCGGAGAGCATCGGCGCAGATGTTGCCGCTATTTTGGACAGGAAAAAGAGTCTCCGCGACAATGCAATGCGCGCGAGAGGCAAGAAAAGAACCAACAAGCTGGTGCTGTGGCTGGATAAGATCCGCCGCGCACTATCTGACACGGGCAAAGAAAAATCTTTCGGCGTGGCGTGTGCCGTGGCATTGCTATTGATGATCCTCGGTTGCGTCGGTGCCATCGTTATCGGGAATCCGTTTCTGGCTCCCGTTCTGGCAATTGCACTTGCCATGATCCCGTTTCTCTATCTGCTTCGCACCGTGGAGCAGTATGAGGAGCAGGTGAAGTTAGAGCTGGAAACCGGGCTTTCCGCAATCACTTCTTCCTATGAGCGCACTATGAACCTCAAAAGCGCGGTGGAGGAGAATATCGACAACCTCAAACCGCCAGTCAAGGGACTGTTTCAGAGCTTTCTTGTGGAAATCTCGGTTATCAATCCCGATGTCAAAGCGGCAATCTGTCACCTGCGGGAACGGGTTAAGGATTCCGTGTGGGAGGAATGGTGCGACACCCTGATCTCGTGTCAGGACGATAGCCAACTGATCGGAACGCTCTATCCCGTGGTCGAAAAACTGACGGATATGCGTATCGTCAACGCCGAACTGAAGGTCATGATCTCGGAGAACAAAAGAGAATATTATATCATGGCGCTGATGGTTGTTGCAAACATCCCGCTTCTGTATTTTCTCAACAAAGAGTGGTACGGAGCGCTCATGTATACGACCTTCGGCAAGGTCACGCTGGCAATCTGCGGCGCGGTTATGCTCTTTACCTTTTTGAGGATGCAGAAATACTGCAAGCCGGTCGAGTACCGGAGATAAGGAGGGCGTATGATTGTTTTACAGATTATCATCGGCGTGATCGCCGCAGTCGGCGTCGGGTTCCTCTTGGCGGACCTTATGAAGATTCCCTCGCTGAAAGCCTCCAAAGCGGCAAACAGCGTCGGACGGAAGGGCAAGAAAAAGACGGGCGTCATCGAACTCTACCGACGGGACTTTGCTACCAAGCTGGCAGGGAAGCTGCATCTGAACGAGTTCAAACGCGCAAATCTTGTGATTGACCTGCGCACGGCGAATATGGAGATCACGCCGGAGCAGTATATGGCGGATGCCATTGTCAAAGCGCTCATGGTCGGAATTCTTGCAATTCCGGCGTTTTTTATTTCCGTCTTCTTCGGCTTTCTCATTCTCGGTATCGCGCTTTTCGTGTATTTCTCGGAATCCAAAAAGGTGACGCGGAAGATCAGGCAGAAACGAGCCAATATCGAGTACGAACTGCCGAGGCTGGTCGGTCACATTGAAAAACTGCTCACGCACAGCCGTGACATCATCTATATTCTGGAGTCGTATATCCCGATAGCTCATCTCGAACTCAAGGAGGAGCTGTTCATTACGGTTGCCGAAATGCGAAGCAGCGGCAATATCCGCAACGCCTTGGATTCCCTTGACAAACGTATCGGCTCGGCGTGGCTGAGCGAGGTCGTAAGGGCATTGGAAACCGTGGAGAACTCTGCGGATACAACGGCACTCTGGACATCGCTTTCCATGAAGTTCAAGGAGCTTCAGCGACTGAACCTCAAAGCACAGGCGAACACCGTGCCGCGCAAGGTCAAGAAACTGTCGATGGCGCTGATGATGTGCTTTTTGCTCATCTACATTGCGGTCATCGGGCAGGTGCTGATGAATTCTCTGGGCGGCATTATGTAAGGCGGTGATCGGATGAAAATGAAAAGGATTATGAAAAGCACCCGTGGTGAGGGCTATATTGACCTTGCCGTTGCGGTGCTTGTTCTTGTTTTTGTATTGGTCATCGCAATCTCTCTGTGGTCGGCAATCACCCTGAAGCAGGATATGCGGTATCTATGCGAGGAACTGATCGCCACAGCAACCTCTACGGGAAAAGTCGGGGAGGAAGTGGAGCAGCGATTTGCGGAACTCTGCGAGGAAACGGGCATCACACCAACGGTCACTTGGAACACGACCTATTACAATGCGACAAAGAAGCAGGTGCAGCTCGGAGAGATCATCACCTGTACGCTGACGCATGAGATTACCTTGCAGGGCTTCGGAACCTTTACGCTCCCGTTCTCTGTTACGGTCACGCAGTCGGGGCTGTCGCGTGTGTATTGGAAGTGAGGCGGAATATGAAGATGCTCAGAAACAAAAAGGGCTTTTCGTATATCCTGACCTGTGTTCTGGTGCTTGCGGTGGTGATGATGATCGCCGTGTCCGTGCAGTATTCACTTGTGTTCAGCCTTGTGAGAAGCGAGAAGGAAACAAGCCGATTGGCGCTGGACAGCCTTGTGACCAAATATGCGGTGGAACAGTATGACGCACTCAAACAGGGAGAAGCGTATGCAAGTCATATCGACCGCGCACAGCTTGTCCGCCGCGCTTACGGAACGCTTGGCTTTGCGGATGTCGGAATCACCGAAAAGACCGTTTCCAAAGGCGATGCGTCCTATACCGTCAGCCGTCCGGAGATTACGGCGGCGGACAGCGGGAGCATCGGTGTGACTGTCCGGTACACCATGACCGTTCCGTTCCGCGCGTTCGGCAGAGTTGTGGCGGAGATTCCGATTCCGGTGGAGATCAATGCAATGCTCAATGAAAAGTATTAAAGGAGAACCAACATGAAAAAGAAAAATAATGTTATGATGATCGCTACGATTGCGATTACCCTGCTGATGATCGGTTGCGTCATCGTGATGGGGATTATCCGAAACAGCAACCGAAACAATCCGGATGTAAAGCCTCCGGAGCAGACGACGGATACAACAGATACAACACCGGATCAGACAACACCGGAGATTCCGCCCATTACCGATGACGGGAAGGGAACAGATAATCCGGAAGACAGTAGTCCCGCTGACATCATCATTGATGTTGTCAGACCGAAGGACGATCCTCACGATGACACTCCGGGTGTTGTTGGGGATGTCGTAATTCAGCCCGGTATCAAGGAGGGAGAGAGATGAAGAAAGTCACAAAAATCCTTGCACTGATTCTGGCAGCGGTTACGCTGCTCTCCGTGATGACAATCCCCACATTTGCGGCGTACAATTATCCTATGGCCTGTACGGTCTACTACAAAAACGAAAAAGGCAAGCAGATTGCAAGCCCATCAACCTTTACGGTAAACGCAGCGGAATCCAAAGAGCATAGCCGGGGTGTTTCATCCCCTTCTATCTCCGGGTATGTCCTGAAAGACAGCAACGATTCCTATGTCACTTATGAAATGATGGACAAAAGCTTTCCGGCTTCTAACTACGTGAGGCAAGGGACGGCAACCTACACCGTTATCTATACCGATACGGTGTACCACTATCTGTATTTTGTCAACGGATCGACAAGACGAACGATTGCTCAGTCAGCAACCCTGAAAGGTACACCGGGAACTTATTACAACCATATCCCTCCGACCGTTGCGCATTACACGCCCGGCAGGACTTCCGTGTCCGGTCGCTTTTCCACATCAAAGACAAGCACTTCGGAAACGATCTATTACTACCGGACGATGTACACCATGAGCTATAATGCGAACGGAGGCAGCGGCGCGCCGTCCTCCGAATCCAAAGGCTCGGGATGGGATTACACGATCTCTTCTGTCAAGCCGACAAAGGTCGGCTATACCTTTCAGGGGTGGGCGACCTACTCCTGGGCATCGTCGGCATCTTATCACGGCGGCGACACCTATAAGCTCAACCAGAACACGACATTCTATGCGGTATGGAGCCGCAATTCGTATACGATCAGTTATAACGCAAACGGAGGAACAGGTGCGCCAAGCTCGCAAACCAAGTACTACGGCACTACACTGACGCTTTCCTCCGCGAAGCCGTACAGAACGGGATATACCTTCAAAGGCTGGGGGCTTTACGCTTCTTCTACAAGCCCGCTCTATCAGCCGGGAGATGATTACAACTACAATATCAGCCGGACACTGTATGCCGTTTGGGAAAAAGACGCTCCCCCTGCACCGACCTCCTATACAGTAAGTTATGACGCAAACGGAGGCAGTGGCGCACCCTCGTCACAAACGAAAACCAAGGATGTCACGCTGACGCTTTCAAGCACAAAGCCTACGAGAAGCGGGTATACCTTTCTCGGTTGGGCGACTTCATCTTCCGCGACAAGTGCATCCTATCAGCCGGGTGGCAGCTATACTGCAAACGCAAGTGTCACATTATACGCAGTGTGGTCGTGTAACCATGCGTCCACAAAAACCGTTTGGGACACAGGCTGCAAATGGAGAAAAGTCTGCAACAATTGCGGCGTGACCGTTTCGTCCGGCACCACACATGGTCCGTACACTTATGGCGATTGGGTATATTACAGTGGCAGTCAGCACAGAAGAACCCAAACCTGCAATCATGGAGATTATTCCGGTTATGAATACGCAAGTCACAGCGGATCTACCATGTGCGAAAAATACTCTGCTACCCAGCACAAGAAGTATTCTTACTGCTCAGATTGCAGCTCTTCCTATGGTACGATAAGCTATGAGGATCATACCTTTTCGACTTTCTCCTCTAATGGTCAGACCGCATCCACCTGTTCGCAGTGCGGATACACCAAGACCTCGGCACAGACCTATACTGTAAGCTACAACGCCAATGGAGGTTCCAATGCTCCGGCATCGCAAATCAAGGTTTACGGTGTAACGTTTGCACTCTCCTCTGCAGTGCCGTATCGCAACAACTATGAGTTTGTAGGTTGGTCTGCAAGCAGCTCTGCAACCGTGGCGACTTACACCTCAGGAGCAAGCTATACAGACAATGCATCGATTACGCTGTATGCCGTCTGGCTATATAAGCCGGCGACCTATACCGTCACCTTTGATGCAAACGGAGGTACAAACGCACCTTCGAGTCAAACCAAGACTTACGGAGTGGCACTGACGCTGACGACCGCTATTCCTACGAGAGCAAATTATCGCTTTGCCGGCTGGTCCAAGGACAGAAACGCCACTTCCGCAAGCTACACAGCCGGTAGTAGCTATACCGACAATGCCAGTGTAACACTTTATGCCGTATGGGTGTATTCTCCCGAATCTTATACAGTCCGATACGACGCCAACGGCGGCGCGGATGCTCCATCGAGCCAAACAAAAACCTACGGGGTTCCACTGACGCTTTCGATGGGAAAGCCAACAAGAGCCGGTTACGAATTTCTCGGGTGGGCGACCTTAAGAAATGCTACGACATCGGAATATGCACCGGGTGAACGATATACCGACGAAGCAAGTGTGACATTCTATGCCGTCTGGCGATATGTACCCAAAACCTACGCCGTCAGCTATGACGCGAACGGCGGCAGCAATGCGCCCGGAACTCAGACAAAGACGGAAAATGTCGCACTGACACTTACGAGTACGATCCCCGCAAGAGAAGGTTATACCTTCCGCGGATGGGCAACCTCCCCGACGGCAACAACGGCAGACTATCAGCCCGGAGGAAGTTATACCGCCAATGCTGCGGTGACACTTTATGCCGTATGGGAAAAGGATTCGTACACCGTATCCTACGATGCCAATGGCGGTACAGGCGCACCCTCGTCACAGGTCAAAAAGTACGGTGAGACGCTGAAGCTCCGTACCGACGTCCCGACAAGAAGCGGTTACGATTTTCTCGGTTGGGCAGAAAGTCCCACAGCAACTTCCGCCACCTATTTGGCTGGTGCCAATTATTCGGAAAATGCCGGAATCACCCTGTATGCGGTGTGGCGCGAGCGCAACTACGATTTTTCCGCCAGCAATCTGACTGTTACTCCTGACGAGGTGTGGCAGTACGATAAAATTACGGTCAATTTCCGTGTGGACAACTGGGATCGAAATAACGCATACAGCGATGTTCCCGTGAGTGTCTGGCTGAACGGCGTCTGTGTCTATACGGGTACTGTAGATTTCCATGCGTATGGTGTAAACTATATCACTTTCGATCTGAATGTCGGTGCACTGGAAGGTAAGCAGACCCTTGAAGCGAGAATCAACTGGGATGACAGGGCAAGTGAGACAAGAAGCAATAACAATGCGGTACAGGCACAGTTTGAAGTCAAGAAGTATTCCGAGCTTTCTACCTCTGCCGTAACGCCGAGCGCGGACTATATCGAGGGCAATGATATCATCGCCTCCTTCTATGTGTCCAATGACAGCTCCACTCCCGTTCTTCCGAGTGATCACATGAGCTATCGCCTTGAGGTATATCTCGTTGACGGGGCAACCGAAACACTGGTCAGCACGCAGGATAAGACCGATGTCGTGATTCCCGCAAACAGGACGAATCTGGTATATTTCAAGTGGCGTGTGCCGGAGAACAGCGCAGGAAAGCTGTATATGTTCCGAGGGATTGCCAACGCCGAGAACACCGTGCGGGAGCGAAATCCGGACAATAATGCGACATTCTTTATGAAAACCGTAAAGGCAAAAGAAACCTCACAGACACCAAACACAAGATATGAGCGCACAGCACCGAACCCCTACAATCCGTTGGTATCCTCTCCCACAACTACGGTGGGATCGGCAAGCTGGAACGAATGGGTGTATGAGAACGGAAAGTTTGAGCTTCGCACCTATGGCATCCGTGCTTCTTCGGTTGATCCCGTGGTAAAACCGGATGATAACTGCAAAACGGCAGTGCTGGAAAACAGTAAATGGTCAATGAAGTCAGGATACGGCATTTCGCTTGCATGGAATCTCAAGCTGATTGCCATGTCGGGGTATTCTATGCCCGATAGCTCTGCCTATACGGAAGCACAGACGGTCATGGCGCTGATTCCAGAGTACGGGTACTCTATGGACGCAGGCAAGTACAGAAGCCTTGAAATGTCAGGCGGTATTTATAGCTTTGTCGAGAACCGCGATGCGGATGGAAGTGCAAGACTGCACTTCGTACCGGTCTATGTCGCAAACGGTAGCTATACCGTTTCGGTAACGGCAACACAAATCTGGACTCCGGCTGGTATGATCACGGCAGTCCGTAACGCTAACACGCTGACTATCAACGGCACGGTGTATGACGATTACTATCAGGGGAACAAGTGATGTATGGGATAGAAAAAGAAATGATCGAGGACTACGGCATTGAGTCCTCGGTCTGGATCGGCGGAAAGCGCATTGTCCTCGGAATCAACGAAGAAAATACGGAAAAGCCGCGGTATATGTCCTGTATCGTCACGGATAACGGTCTGTTCGGACGGTATGAGGGTATCACCACCGACGATTATTTTGAAGCTCTGAAGCACTTCGGAGAGAATATCGGAGCTGAAAGCATCATTTTGAGAAACGAGCAAAAAATCGACGGTTTGAAAGACACCGCGTGCCTTACCCCAAAAGAAATGATCCCGATTGATTGGCATTACAGTATCAAGGAATGTACGGTCGCAGTCAAGCCGGAGGTGCTGAGTGAGGGGTGCCGGAATATCGGCAATCAGCTCTACTATGTTGTCAGCGGGTTCGGTGCGGAAGCAAACAGCCGCGGAAGTGCCTGCTACGGATGGAATCTCTGCCGCAGAAAGTATGAGCGCATCGAGCGCTCCGAGGTAATGGGGATTGTGCCGGAATCGCTTCTGCCGTATGTTGCAAAGCAAACGCTGGAGGACATTCATCACGGATTTCTGACAACGGATTTTGAAAAGAAAAGAGGGGAGGAGAGATAATGGCAACGATACACGCAAAACATTTATCCATCCTGCGAAGTCTTGTAGAGGCGGGATGTAAAGATGAAAAGCAGATCGCATCGCTGACCATTCGGGACGCGGTAAAGCTCCCCCGCAGTTGTCGGATTGAGCTTGCAAGTGTATTGGAATGTATGCAGGCGGTCAAAGAAAACAAGCTGCTTTCCTATCTCGTGGACAACACCGATGGAACGGCGGAGGGCGACCATGAAGCTTGAGAAGATCGCAATCTGGCGGGAAACAGGACTGTTTACCGAACAGGCGGACGGAAGTCGCGGGTATCTCGGTTTTGTGCGAGGTGCCTTTGTCGGAGATGAGATCAGCATTGACGCAGGACAACTGCATATTTCGGCGGAAGCACGGTATGAGTATGAAACTCTGCTGTGCTTTTTGCGTTCTGCGGATGCGTCTTTCCTCTTGAAAAGCGCAGCAGCAATGACGGCGGTCTGCTCAGAGCGACTGCAATGCCATATTCCGTATGCCTTCGGTCGGGAATGCTTTGGTTTTCGTGTGCTTTCGGAGCGCTGTGCATGGTATATTGCCTGTACTCCCTGGAACGCAATGAAACCGTTTGCGATCTATGCCTATGACCGCACGAAGCTGATGACAGCGCTTGCAAAGGAAGTCGGACTGCCCGAAACCTGCTACGGTGTAACGCCATACAGCGGAGAACGGATGCGCATCCGTTATGGAGATAACTGCTTTGAGAGCTTTCCGCAATACGGACAAAACCGCGAGGAAAACAAACAGTATGCCGCCGAACAAAACAAGACGCTCAAAGTAACGAAAGCGCAACAGGCGGCAATGGAAGGAGGTGTGATCTACGGCTGGGATACCCCCGCCGCACA
>ERZ779673.555-NODE-555-length-16170-cov-2.547130_pt1 | contig 16170 bp, 15 predicted proteins | sample MGYA00511956_ERZ779673 | MGnify/ENA primary metagenome ERZ779673 (study PRJEB29588, sample SAMEA2152065) | human gut metagenome | biome: human gut; feature: human-associated habitat; material: faeces | place: Denmark | collected 2008/2010 ... | reverse complement strand
ATTTATATTCAATAATTAATATAGTATTTTTATTAGAATTAAATAAATTTTGGTGCTTTTCTTTTCAGCCAAGAATTATTTAATTCTTAGGTCATACTCTAGAATTCTTCGGAACTAGAGTTTTCCTAAAATAATTTCTTGTTAGCTTCTACAAACAAGATTTAACCTACCTTGTAAAAATAGACAGTTATTTTTAACTGTCTATTTTTATTTTAAATTTTAAGTCTAGGTTATATTTTTTAAAAATATGTGATATAATTAAAATTTTATTCAAAAAAACTATTTACAAATAGTTTAAAATGTGATATAATATACTCGAAGATTTATATTGGAGGTAATATTATGCCATTTTTAAATAAATTAAATTTATGGGATATAAATAGTTCAAATTTAGTCACATCTGATGAACTTAAAGAAGATATTTATACTCAAAATGGTTTTAAAAAAGGTGACTATTTAAAGTCTCAATTATTTAATACACTATTACGAGAAATAACACTTGTTACAACCGCATTAATAGAATGTATACAAAAACATAATGCTAGTGCAAATTTTACTGTAGATGTTAATACAAATCAATCTGAATTAGCAGATAAAATATATGATGTATTAACAAGTAATACATTCACTCAAGATAGTCTATTATTATATTTAGGAAATACTGAAATATTTGCTTTTGATGGTTCGGCTGAACAAGTACTTACTTTTGATAAAGAGTTATTTATTGCAAATAATACCCAAAAAAAATTGGGTGTAGCAAATTCTTATTTTGGGAACAAAGTATTTTTATGTAATGATGCTGGTACTACAAAAACTATTGATTTATCAGAATATGGTACTATTCCAAATAATAATTTTAATATGATAATAAAACTTACAACTTATGGAACAGCTACTCCACAATATTTAGAATTAAAGCTTGGTAATAATAATTCACAAATATTTGATATATGTATTAAAAATAAATTGTTAAATACTATTTTCCCTAATAAACTAGATAATTTTTGGAATGATAATGATATTATTGAATTTAATATTGATCTCATTAGTGAAAAAGCAAATATTATTAAAAATATTAGTACTAATATGAATTATATGAATATTGATGATAGTATGGTTGATACTGGAGAAAATACTTATTTATATTATTTAGATCGATCAGGAAATCAATCTTGGAAAGATATTGATACTATAACTGTCGGAAACGCTGTAAATGCAAGTAATGCAAATCTTGCTAAAATAGCCACTAATTCTTCTTTGTCAACTTCTTATACAAAGTATATATTTACATCAAATACAGATTATATCGAACTTAATTCTGGAATATATTTAATTCAATATGAATTAAATATAAATAATAAAGAGTATATGTATACTGATATTATGTCGCTCGAGACGACTGCAACTAATCTCAACCACATTTATTATGGAACTAGACATAATATACGAAAACCAGATGAGACAGCTAAATTTTATGGAATTCAATTAGTTGGTACTCAAGCAGCTGGAGAAAATGCTATTAAAGTTGCAATTAAATATTTTATTTTAGATACTTTAACTCCAGAATCTTCTTGGATTATGGATATTGATCCTGATTTACCCGCTGTAAAAACTTTTGCTGGTTCTACAATTAACTATAAATTACTTAAATAGGTGATAAGTATGAGTTTAGAACATGAATTTTTAACCTTACAATTAAAAGATGTTAAATCTAAAAATAGGCTTTCTATTTTTGATAGTAATATCGAAGATAGTATAAATAAAGTTATTGATACCGCTAAAGACTCAATACCTATAAAAGATGCCTATGCTAACTCACTCACTTCAACAGGACTTGATGATAAGGTACAAAGTTTTTCTAGTTATGGCCTTAATAATAATACTTTAAATTGGGCTTTATGGCTTGCTCTTTATAATGATTCTTGGGTTTTTAGAAGAGCCATTGATAAACCAGCTCAAGATAGTGTTAATGCTGGATTTACTTTACTTGGCGACGAAGATTATTCAGAAGTATATCATATGTTTGATAAATATAAATTTGATATTATTAAGTTACTTTCTTGGGGTGCACTTTTTGGCGGATCTGTTGGCGTAATGTTGTTTGATACCATTACAGATATGAATGATCTTAAAAAACCATTGGATGTATCAAAAATAAAAGGCGCAAGAATGAAAATATATGTAACAGACCGTTGGTATGGAGTAAGTTGCAATAATACTGACGTTGTTACTAATATGAAAAATATTGATTATGGTAAACCTCGTAAATATACAATAACTTTTGCTGATGGAAAAAATTATGAAGTTCATCATAGTTATGTATTAAGATATGAACATCGAACAGCTCCAAATTTAATTAAGAACGGTCAACTTCAAGGTTGGGGTTATGCAGAAGGAAGTCATATTTTAAATGAGCTTTCTCGTGATGACCAATTAAAATCTGCTATAACAAGCCTTGTTAATAAATCATTAATTGAAGTTATTAAAATGTCTGGTATGCGTGGAGTTTTCATGGGAGCAGATAAAGGCAATGAAGAGCAGCTTCGTAAAAGACTTGAAATGGTCAATTGGGGTCGAAATTTTAACTCGTTAACTTTCCTAGACAAAGATGATGATTATACTCAAAATACTTTTTCTGGTTTGTCTGGTCTTTCTGATTTACTTGAAAAAAATATGTGGCTTATTTCTGCAGCTCTTGAAATGCAAGGCATTTTATATGGTGATTTACGAGGAGGTCTTTCTCAATCAAATGATGACTTTGAAAGATATGCAGTCACAATTAAAAATAGATGTGACTCATATTATAGACCTGTGCTTCAAAAATTACTTATGATTATTTATAATATTTTGGGAATTGAAGGTCAAGTTAATTTTGATTTTAATTCTCTAGCAAAAGATAAAATTAATACAGACAAAATGGAAAGTATTAGTAAACTTACTGATTTATTAAGCACTATGATTGATAAAGGTATGTTAAGTAAATATGAAGCTGTAAAAATTGTTGAAAATTATACTAGAACAAATTCAGTTAATATTTCATTTAGCGAAGAAAATATTAATAGATTAAAGCTTGAGCAAGAGTCAGAATTATTACAATTTAATAAAACACTTAATAAAAATATAAGTAAATCTGCAGAAGGAATATTAGAATCTCAATTCGGAGAACGTAGACCAGATATGTTTGAAACTTCAGATGATACATTTAAAGAATTACCTGAAAAACTCGATTATATAAAAGAGGAAGTTGATGAATCACAAAATTTTAATAATCCTCGTAATTCAATAAATAGACCAAGAATTATAAAAGGTGAAGAAATCAAAACATTAGAACCATTAGATTTATCAAAAGGAGAAACTGATAATGAATAAAGCTCGTAATGGTCTATTTAAAAACAAATATTTTATTGTATTTTATGGAGAAGATGATGATACTTATATTGCTGGTTTTGATAATATAAAAGAAATATGTATGTATAAAGGAATTCAACCTACTCCTCAAAATATGACTGCTTTACAAGTTAAACTCTATAGAGCTTTGAAAAGACAAGATCATAATACATATATGTTAAATGGTTCTAAAATGCATGTATATTTAATCGAACATGATTTATAAAAAAATTTTAATATATTACAAATTACTTAGGAGGAATAATTATTATGAAAAAATTTGTAAGAATTCAATCTACACTAAACATTAGTGTTACACCAGGACTTAATTGTATTGATGTTACCAATTACGCAAGTAATGTCCCAGAAAGATTAAATGTAAAATCTACATGGGTAAATTCTACAATTAAGATTAAAGCAGGAATTGGTTATTATCCAGCACTTATTAAAACTTGGCCAAGTGTACAAGCATTAGTCAGAGATAATTTAATCACTGTTGCAGAAGAAACAGATACTATTCTAGATCAAAAACAACTTTTAGAAGCCGAAGCAATGTGTACAAAACTTGAAAAAGAAATTAAGAACGCTGAGAATGAAAAGAAAAAGGCAGATATTAATAAAAAACGTATTAATAATGCAACAGTAACTGCTGAAACTACTGGAAAAATAAGTATGTAAGGAATATTAAATTATGGAATTTAATATTAATTCTAGACCAGAATTAGAACTTAGAATAACTAAAATTTCTCCAATTGATTTATTAGCAATTGCTCCTACAATTAATTTTGATGATTATAGACAAAACAAACAATTATTCTCATTTATATTAGAACATACAGAAATTAAAAATGGTACTAAATGGGTTTTAATTAAATATTTTGGAAATGATAATATTAATATATTAGTGGAGAATGATGCTATTGCAATTAATGAAATTATTACATATTTTATGGAGAATGTAATCATACCGGTTTTTCAGAAATCAGGCGAATAGAAAACGATAATTTTATTAGTTCGCCTGATAATAAAATTAATTTACATACTACTAACTTATCACATCCTATAATATATATATTAATAACTAACAAATATGCGACATATTATGAGTTAAAATATGAATATGATATTTGGGATACATTAATTATTTATGAAATTGCTATTGTAAATAATTATAATAAACAAGCAATATTAAGTGATAAATAGTATTTAGATTGTGCTAGCAATAATAATTGCTAGCATTCTTGTAAATATTATTTTTTATAAGAAAAGAGGTATTTATTTATGGCAACTAATAATACTACAAAAACTGTTACTGTTGATATTAATTCTAAAGTTAATTCTGATTTAAGTAATCAATTAAAAATTTTACAATCTTTATTTGATACTATGAATAAATCGATTATGAATATTAATAAATCAATAGGAAGTTATTTTTCTAATATTAGTAAAGAAGCAAAAGAAACTGCTAAAGCTGTAAAAGAAGTGACAAACGAAGTCGATAAAGCAGATGAAAAAGAAAAAAAGAGACAAGAAAGAGAACAGGCTGAAAATCAAAAAAAATATGATCAACAAATAAAGAGTTATGAAAAAAGATATGGAGAAAATGCTAGAGATATATTTAGAGAAAGATTAGAAAAGTCACGCTTTAATAAATATCTTACATCGTTTTCAACCAGTGGTTTTAAATTATCTTCTATCGGTGATATTTATCAATCTAAACTTACAAACGCTAGTGAAGAACTAAGAGCATTAGAAAGCGAACAAGCAGAATTACTTCGATTACAAGAATTTGCAAGCAGTAAAAACTTACCTTTTGATAAAGAAGATAGACTTGAAGAAGTAACTAATCAAATTAGTAAAAAAGAAGGTTTTATTACTAATTTAAAATTTGCCAGTGGAGTAATAACAACTCTTACAAAAGGATTTGGAAAATTTAATTCTACATTGTATGCTCTTACTGGTATCTCAGTAAAAGTAAGTGATGTTTTTAAAAATATATTAGGAGATATGAGCAATTTTATTAAAGTCGCTAGTACTTCTGATTTTGGAACAAGTTTAATTACTAGTTCTAGTTCTAGATCACAACAACTTAGATATGGATTAACTGGTGCTCAAAATTTTGCATTATCACAAACTATGTCAATGCTTGGTATTTCTGGCGAAGAAGATTTAATGTATATGAATACAGGTCAGAGAGCATTATTTACTAATTATATGGAAAAATATATTAATTGGTATAATGAGGTATCATCTTCTGGAGTATTGCAAGATATTCAATTAATGCAATTAGATTTTAAAATGTTTAGACAAGAATTAGCTATGGATTTATTAAATTGGATTAGTCAAAACAAAGATACAATAATGGATGCAGTCAAAGCAACCATTTCCGCAGCTAAATGGATTGCAGAAATATTATTAAATATTATTAAATTTTTTGGAAATATTGGAACTGGATTATTTGGAGGTAGCTCTTCAGTATCTATCGATAGTGCAAATGCAACTATGACTAGTGATAGATTATTATCGGGATATTCATCAACTAATAATAGCAAATCTGTTAGTATTTCAATGTCCAATACTATTTCTGGATCTGGAGATGTTAATTCTATTAGAGAGGAACTTAATAACTTTGGAGATAGATTAGTAAAAGAAACAAGCCTTGCATTAGGTAATTAATAGGAGGAAAAAATGTTACAATTTGATATTAAAAAAGAAGATGTAAATTTCCTTAATTCTAATTCTCATACAACCAGTGATACATATAGAGTTGTAATAACAGCAGAATTTACTAAAACAAATATAGCTATATTCGAATTAGATACTTGTACTGAAAAGTCAGTTTCCGCTCGCTCTAATATTGTTACTCAACCACTTCAAAATGGTTTAACAATGTCTGACCATATGTATCGACTTCCTGATGAGGTTAGTCTTTCAGGAAAATTTTCACTTAATGGAAATAGAATCAATAATTTATTTGAATCAAATATTTCTGATTCTCAAGATAGACTTACTCGTATTCAAGAAACTTTCGAATATATTAAAAATAATGGTATATTATGTAATTTAACTACTATGTCTGGTTTACCTAACGGAGATATTAGATTTAAAGTTCGTAAAAATATGGCTTTAGAAAATATTAATTGGAGAGAAACAAATATTAATTCTATGTCTTATACATTTACTTTTAAAGAAGTAATAATAATAGATATACCAGAATATGTTTCAGAACCATATACTAATTTTTCTCCTCAAACAAATGAACCAACAATAAATAGTCTTGGGTCAGTATTAATTGAATCGGGAGATATTGCTAAAATTATAATAGCTAGTTTATATGATAATGGATATATTAAAAGTGATGTATTAAGAATTATATCTTATATTGGAACCGGAACTCTTATACAAGGCGCTACTAGTGCAGCAGTTGCAGGTACTATTGTAATTATTGGTGTTCTTAAAATATTATCTACGGTAATTATTAATGCAGCAGGAAAAATAGCTCTTAAAACAGCACTTACAACTTTATTACCAGCTCTTGGAGTAACTGGCCTTATTATTGGCGCAGTAGTTGGAGCAATTACTTTGGGTTTTTATTTATATAAAAAAGGTAAAGAAAATGAAAAATCAAAAAAGATATTCAAATTAGTTAAAAATGCAGACAGATATATTAATTCTGATGGTTCGGTAAATAAAGAACTTGCTAAAAATGCTCAAATAGATGAAGTTGAAATGAATAAACTCCAAAGTCTGATTAATAAAGTAGCTGCTGTAATAACTAATACTATGAATAGTATTAAAGTATTTCAAATAAGTACTAATGAAGATGATAATAATGATAGAGAAACAACTCTCACTATTGGATCAAATATATTCTATATTACTATTACTAGAAATAATACATATGATTCTACAAATCCAAATATTGGAAGTCCGTTTAAATTAACGGTAAGAGATCAAGAAAATAATGTGTTAACAGCTAATAATAAATATGGTCAAGCAGTAAATGCTACTGGTTGGACGTATATATCTAATTTGTTAAATGGAGATCGATATTCAAATAGTTTATTTATTACATTTGACCAAGAATATGAAGTATACTTATATAACGGACAATTAAATGATGAGATTAATAATACACAAGAGAAGCAGAACTCTGCAAAAGAAAAATTATATAATTATCAAATAGTCGTTTGTAAAGGCATTCTTAAAAATGAAATGAAAAAATTAAGTGATATTATTTATAAAGCAATTCAAGAGGAAGGCTATGAATAATTATGATTGTTGAAAATCCCGTACTTAATAAAAAAGCTAAGCCAAGATGGCTTAGGAGAATTCAAATAATCCTCACTTCAAAAAAAATCACTTCTGGCAAAAATCAAATGATTATTGGAGATAATCCTGGAGATAATTTAAATATTAATATTTCAGGATCTAAATTCTTAGCTATTAATAAAGATTCTGGATTAATTGAAATCCAGAATCTTAGCTATGAAACCCTTATTAAAATAATGCTATTAGAATATTATATTATCGAAATTAAAGTCGGATATGATTCATCTGGAGATTTAGAATCATATTTTAAAGGTGAAATTAGTTATATTAGTCAAAAAATACATTCTAAACATGACTCGACAACATATATTAGTTATGCATCAGAGTTTGTAGCCAGATTTAGTCAATATAGAATTAATTGTAATTATAACTCAAGTATTAATGTTTATGCTGCTATGAATTATTTATTACATAAAACAGGAATATCTAGTTCTGATGCTTTACTTTCAGACGATCTTAAAAATATATTTATAAATCAAGTGCAATCATATTATAATAATCCTAAAAATATTATTGATAATCTTGTTAATCAAACTAACAATCAATATACTTTTTCGGTAGATTCATCAGGAGCAAATCCATTGATTAATTGTAGTACATTAAGTGATAAACGATATATTAAATTAAATCCAAATAATATTATTATACAAGGCGGAAATCCTACAGTGTCATCAGAAGGACTTAGACTTAGATTAATACCAACATTTAATTTTAGACCCGGAGATATTATTAATGTACCTCGAGAATTAATAGATATATCAATAGCATCTGCTGATGTGTCAAACAATTTTAGTCCAAATTTTGTTGATCCAAAAGGTGATTATATGATTATTGAAATAAATTATAATTTTCAAAACAGAGGATCTTCTTTCGATTTACTAATAAAAGGAAAGGCAGTAAGTTTATTTGAAAATATTACTGGAAATAGAAATTCATGAATAATAACAATACTATAAACCGATTATCTAACTCTGATAAACTTATTGATATAATTGAACAAACAGGAGAAAAATTAAAACAAGATATTCGTGTATCAACTCTTGCTTTTTATTTAGAAGATGTCGCTAGTTGGAATGGAACATATAAAATAATTGCTGCAAAACCATTTCCATTATTACAAGGACAAACAGAATATATTATAAATGCATATTTATTTGATGATATTTCATTTGCTGTAGATGATATTGTGACGATTATATTCGCTGATTTAGATTTTTCAGCTATATTAGAATCAAATATTATAAAACCTAGACAAATTACAAATAAAAATTTACATAGTAATTCATATGGAATAGTTATACCTTATGCTAATAATACTAATAATAAATCTCTTAAAGCTCGAAAAATTAGTACAAATTTACAAAATGATGTGTTGTTATCAAATGTTAGTTTAGAAAATATTTCAACATTTAATATAAATACTACTTATGAGAATTATTTGATTTATATTGAAGATTCAAATAATTTTATACATAGTTTAATTGTGCCAAAAAATGTTTGGTTTACAGATAATAATATAAATATTTATATATCAGAAAATTCTATAGAATTTAATAAATTAAATAATACATATATTAATATATATAAAATATATGGATTAAATTAGGAGGAGCTATAATTATGGCAACAGAAAAAATATACTACTATGATAATTTAAGTGCTGTTACAAACTCTGGTTTAGAAGTAGCTGAATTTTATCAAATCAGAGACGCGATAGTTAGACGAATGATGGAAATATATGGAGAAGATATTGATGTATCATCAGCGAGTGCCGATGGCGAATATATTAATATGGAAGCAGATATAATTAATAATATTTATAAATCATTAGAAAATTTTATTACAAACCTCAATCCATATACGGCTAGTGGAAAATTTTTAGATGTTATGTGTTCACTTTCTAATATTTATAGACGACTTCCTAGTAAGTCTACAGCACAAGTATATGTTAAAAATATATCTGGCAATGAACTTAATAATATAGATCAAATTGATGCTGTAGATAGATCTGGTATTACTTGGACATGGGTAAATAATAAAAATTATGATGGTACTTTCGAAACTACCTTTAAAGCAGAAGATCCTGGAAATGTACATATATTAGAATTTGTTTGTAGTCAATTTGGACCAGTTAGTGCTGAAGGAACTGGTGCCGAAGAACCAGATTGGAATACTAATAATAATGGTTGGATTTATAAGACAATTGATGCTGGTAATTTTAATTTATATCAATCTTCTGACGCAGTATTAGGTAATTTTACTGAAACTGATTCAAGTCTTCGCGCTAGGAGATATAATTTTATTGGTTCAAATTCTATTACTACACAAGCTAGTTTAGAAGGCGCATTATATTCGCTAGATAGTATAGTTGATGTATTTGTTTTTAATAATAATACAGGTATTAATAAGACTATGTTAGATACTACAGAAGTGTTAAATCATAATGTATATGTTGTGTTAAGATATAAAAATGGAGTAACAGTAAGTGATTCAACTATTGGAAATATTATTTATAATAAATTAACTCCCGGAGTTGTGACTCAAGAACCAAATAGTACAGTCAAATCTGGAAAATCTCATACATTTACAATTACTAAACCGAATGGTATTAATACTGTTGTATATTGGAAAGAAGCTATTCCTATTACTCCAAAAATTACTATTAATTATCAAATTAATAATGATTATATCAAAGACCTTTCCGAAGAATCAATTAAAAAATTTATAATGTCATATACAAATAATATTGCAATTTCAAGTAAATTACATATTGGTGAACTTCAATCGGTCATGCTTTCTGCAGATTTAAGACCTAATGGAATTTCTACTTTTTGGATAACTAGCGGAAATATTGAAGGAAATAATTATTATGAAGCTCCTAATACTTATTATAATTATACAGATGAAGACTTTGTGTTTACTCCTGGTACAAACGGTAGCATGACACTTGTTATAGGTAAATAATTATGCCAAATAAATCAAATATTCTTCCAGATAAATTATTATCAAATGATTATTACTATAATAGACTTAGTATGCAATTAAGATCAGATGATAATATTAAAAAACAAGTAGATACATATGTTGGAATTATAAATAATATAAGTGATGTATTAGAATCTATTATTAATTATTTTGATATATTTAATGAAAAATATTTTGAAATAAATAATATTTTAAAAGCAGGAACATCTAATTTTTTATTGGATGATATTGGAAAATTCTTTGGTATTAATAGAATAATGAATGTAGAGTATGTTGATTCAGAAGGTATATTTGGAGAAAAAAATGAAACTCATTTAGATACTATAACTCTTACTAATATTGAAATGCTTACTTTAATACAAGTAGCAATTAGCAGAAATAACTTTTATGGAACGGCAGAAGAATTATTAAATTTATATAATAATGATTCATCTTTGATTGGTAAATTAAATATTATATATGCTTGGGGAAATAATGACACAGGTATATCTGATCCATTAGTTTGTCAAGTATATTTTAGAAATTATTTGAATATAATTAATACATTAGGATTTAGCGATAATATTATAAAATTATTTTATGCTGGATTATTAACAATAGAAAGTCTTGGAATAACTTACTTAAAAGCATTACAATTACAAACTTTTTATGCTAAATTTGACGATGAATCTATTGATCCTACTCATATGTATTTTGATCCAGATTTTACTAATTTAAATACTATATATGCAATATTTGAATAGGAGGTTATTATGAAATGTAGAAGAATAATAAATAATAACGGGATAAATTCAGTTTGTTATTTTAAAAGTATTGGTTTGAAAGATTCAGATCCTATTAAAATAGAAATTGATCCGTATGTTGCTCAAGATCCTACTAAAGAATATGAACTCAAAGATATAAAAACCTCGTCTGTGCTTGAATTTAAAGTAAATCTTAAATCAGGTGAATCTATAACTTTAGAACTTTATGATAAAACTGATGGAGTTGAAACTATGTTATATGGAGAAACTAGATATAATGATACTTTAAATCCTAATACTTATACTTTTATATATAATGTAAAATATAAATTTTATCCTGAAAAACGAAGTTTATATGTAAGATATAATAGCAACAATCCACATATAATATATTGTATTAATAAAACAAAATCTAATTTTATTAATAAAGATACTTATGCTCTTGATTCAGATGCTGTGGTTGAATCGTTAAATCAAAGACTTTCTAAAATAAAAGGAGAACTTTGGTACCAATTAAATTATGGACTTCCTTTATTCGATAAATATAAAACTAAAGGAATATTTGATGCTACTATTATTAATATTATTTCTGAACATCCAGAAGTAAATTATATTAAATCATATAAATCAGAGGTTAAAAAAAATATTTATACTTTTGATGTTAATGTAGTAACTATTTATAATGCTGAAATAAATTTAAATTCTTTTTATAATTTTTAAATTTAGTTATATTTTATAAAAAGGTTATGATATAATATAATAAAGTGAGGTATAAAATTATGAGATATAAAATCAAAATTAAAGATAGTAAACAATATAAAGTTATTGTTACTGATGATAATGATGCAATGGAAATTGGTAAATTTGATACTGTAAAAGCAGCTAAAGATTATCTTTTTAATTTTATTGAAGATAAAATTAATAAAAGTAATAAAAAATTTATTAATGCTTATATTGTAGATACTAAAACAGATGCTACTTTATTTGATATTAATTTAAATAGAGCAGAAAAAGAAATAATTAAAGAAATTAGAGATGAAGCTAAATATTTGAAAGATGCTGAAGAACCAGAAAAAGAAGAACCAGAAAAAGAGGAAACTAGAGAATTAACAAAAGAAGAGCAAGTAATTGTAGATAAAAAGGCTTTTATCGAAAGAGTATTTGAAGATTATAAAGATGAATTTGCAAATACTTTATTTAATCCTGAGTTATCAGAAGATATATTAGAATTTACTGAACAAGAGTTACGCGATCTTACTAGAAAAACTAAAAATAGATTATTAGAAATATTAAATGAATCTACTACATCAGCATCAGATAAATGGAGAGATCAATTAGCAATAAATATTAATAGAGCTAGTTATGACCGTAGAAACGCTTTAATTAATCTTGTAAGATTAATGTGGAATACTAAACTTGCATTTGATGGATTACGATCTCCTGATCTTAGACCATATACTACTATTGAAGAAGAAAAAGAAGCCGCACGAAGAGTTAAAGAAAATGTTAAAAAACGTGAACAAATTCAAACATCTAAATATAATTCTATTGGTATGAAAAGAGGTACTAGTCAATCTGGACGTACTAAACGTTCTGCGGATAGTTTAAAAAAATTAAGAGATTATTTAGATAATCCAGAACCAGATGAACCAAAATATAAATTAGAAGATATTCCAGATCCAGATGATTCTGGTTATTTAGATACTGCTCTTGAGATATTAGATAGAATGTTATTAAAATATTTCTGGAGAGGAGATTATGAAGTAGAAGATACTGAATATGGAATAGTAGAAGTACCATATATTTTAAAAGATGAAATTGTTAATATATTAATTGAAAAAGGAATTTCTTTTGATACTTTTGCTGAAAATATAGGAAATAAATTATTTGCACTTAATAAAGTTGCTATAGATGATTATACTACAGCAGATACTTATGGTGATGAAGAAAATGTACTTACTGTTATTTTATATGGTTATCATTATGCTAACAGAGATGAATATTTAGATAGTTTAACAGAAGAAGATATAATAAATCTTTTACATTTAGATAATAAATATGATCCAGATTTACTTTAAAAATATTAAAGAGGAGAGTATTCAATTATGAAAATATTAATTAAAACTAAACTTAGTGCTCACAAATCAAAAACTCCAGAAGGATATTTGATTTGTGAGGATGCTATCCTCGCAAGAACTGGTAAACAATCATATATGGTTTGTGAAATTTATCCTGAAAAAGCAGATGATAATTCTATGATAGATATTGATAGAAAGCCAAAAGAAGTATTTAATGAAAAAACTCTTGCTTCATTTGAGAATAAACCAATTACTATCGAGCATCCAATGGAAAATGTTACTCCTGATAATTATAAAGATTTAGCTGTTGGATTTGTTAGAGATATTCATAAAGGAAAATATGATGGTCAAGATGTAATGCTTGGTAATTTAGTTATTACAGATAGTGAAGCAATCAGACTAATTGAAGATGGAATATTAGAAGAATTATCATGTGGTTATGATTGTGATATTACAGAAGGAGATAATCCTGAACAAATAAATATTCGAGGAAATCATATTGCTTTATGTGAATGTGGACGAGCTGGAATTGCTAGAATAGTTGATAGTATTGATGATGCTCAAACATCTGAAATTCGTAATCTTAAAAAAATATTAGGAACATTATCCAAAATGTATACAGATGATCCAGATATTTCTTATATTATAAATGTTTTAAAGCAGAATGGATATGAAGTTGATATAGATTCGGTTAAAGGTTGGGATCCAAATAAATATGTGCCTGGCGAACAAATTAAGCGATATATTCTTAATATAGATATTAATGGAAAACTACATCACATACTTGTTGAACTTTATGCTGATGAAAAGGATTTTAAAGTTAAAGAAATAAATACATATATGACAGATAGTGTTAATGATAAATTAATTCAATCTAGTTCAAAAGAAGCATTTGATAAAAATGTTGAAACAGAAGTTAAAGCTGGTAAACCTAGAAAGCAAGCTCTTGCAATAGCATATTCTATTCAAAGAAAAAATAAAAAAGATAATATGTCAGATGCTTTAGAACTTGCTGCAGGAATGACTTTTAAGGATTTAGATAATAATACTTGGGAAATTATTAAACTTGAAGGAAATGACGTTACTTTTAAAATAAATAATAATACAACAAATAATGTTATTAATAAAGATATTGTTATAGAATGGATTGGTAAAGTATTAAATCCAGTAAAAACAGTTACTGATAGAATTAGACCTAATATGGATTTTGCAGAATATGTAGAAAATAATTTGAAAGCAAATTATGTATATGAATCTGATCCGTTTATATTATGTTTATATACTACAAAAGAAGATCTTGAAAAAGCTTTAAATGAAAGTATATTTAAAAATTTACCACATAGAAGTATTGAAAAATCAGAAGGTTGGTATTTAATATTTAATTTTGAAGATATATTTAATTTCTACATGAAAAATAAACGAGAAGAACTTATAAAAACTAATACAAAAGATTCTTTAGAAGAGAATTTTAAATATGTTATTTATTATGATCAAGAAGTATATAAAGGTACTAATTTAGAAAATTATTGTTCTCAAGATAGAGATATTAATTATATACAAGAATTTAAAAATTTAAATTCTATAGATGAGGTTGTTAAATATTTAACTACACATACAAAAATAACAGAAGATAACTTATTAATATCTAATGATTTACCTAAATTAAAAAAAAAATTAAATACAAAAGATGAAGGTTTTACTAATAGATTTTATAAACAAGCAATTAAAGAATTAAAATCTCAACTTATTTCTCTGGAAAATGATCAAGCTGTTTCTGATTCTCCTGATAATTTAGCTTATAGAGAACAAAAAAATAATTTAAAAAATGAGATTAAAAAACAAATTTCTACATATGAAAAAGAGCTTGCTGATAGAGAAGAGAAAGATGATATTGATACAATTGAATTAACTCCTGATACAAAAATAAAAGAATATTATTTGATGAAATATCCTAATGATGGAGTTGGTAAATCTTTGAAAGATAATGTTACATTTAGAGATTTATTAAATGCTATTAATAATTATGAAAATATTTTTGATATATTAGGAGGAGACGCTGATTCTTTGGTTAGAGAAGTATGTTTTGCAGCTTTAGCAGAACTTACTGATTCATCATATGAAACAATATTTAATAAATGGTTAAAGGCAAATAAAGCAGAATGAATGAAATAATAAATGAATTATCAAATCAAATACTAACCTTTCAAAGTCTTGGAGATTATTTATTGGAATTTGGGGTATTTGAAGAAGATAGCTGGAAAAGAGTTAGAGTAACCATATTAAATGCCGACAGCACAACGAATATTATAGATATGTCAATAGGAGAAATAATGTATTTTACTGAGTATGGTACTCTAACTATTCCGGCAAAACCTATTTTAGAAGTTATTTTAGGATGGGTTAATAATCAATTAGATTTAATAATTGATACTATATTTGATGGAGTATTCAATAAAAATTGGACTAAAAAAGATATAGAAGAAGAATTAAATATATTTATTATAAGAGCTAATACATATATAAAAGGTTTTGTAAAAACTTTTGATGATAATAACTTTTTATCAAATTTATTAGGTAATAATAAAGAATTATATAATTTAATTGATTTAAGTAAATATATTAATATAAAATTAATAAAAAAATAA
>ERZ779673.548-NODE-548-length-16350-cov-4.363608_pt1 | contig 16350 bp, 10 predicted proteins | sample MGYA00511956_ERZ779673 | MGnify/ENA primary metagenome ERZ779673 (study PRJEB29588, sample SAMEA2152065) | human gut metagenome | biome: human gut; feature: human-associated habitat; material: faeces | place: Denmark | collected 2008/2010 ... | reverse complement strand
GCAGAAAGATCGCCTGTGGCGGCGGCTGAAGATGTAGTGGCGCGTGTAACTCCCTCGGCAAAGGGGGCTGTCTTGTTCCACTTAAATCCGGATCAGGGCAACAAGATCACTATTTCCGATATTGCCGGAGGTATCCGGGTGGAGGCGTCAGATGTGCGCCGCTTGGTGGCGGGTTATGGATGGTATTTAAAGAATATAGCCAAGGTCCATTTTTCGTGGAACGGAAATCGGATAACGCTTCCTTCCCCTTTGCCGGTTCCCGCCAGTCCGGTTACGGTAGAAAGCCCGTGGAATATCGTTTTTGCCTATAATTACTGCACCCTTTCTTATACGGCGGCTTTTTGGGATTGGAACAGATGGCAGCGGGAGATTGATTTTCTGGCGTTGAATGGGTTTACGCATGCGCTGGTAACGGCGGGTTTGGAAAAGACATGGGAAGATTTTTTGACAGGCTTGGGGTATCCTCGGGAAAAAGCTCTTCGTTTTATCCCTAATCCGGCATTTGCCGCCTGGTGGAATATGGGAAACCTGGAAGGCCACGGTGGTCCGCTGAGCCAGCAACAGATAAATAAAATGGCCCAGATGGGAAGGCGCATTGTCTCCCGTATGGAACAGTTGGGGATGACACCTGTACTTCAGGGGTATGTGGGATTTGTTCCTTCTGACTTTCAGGAAAATGTCCGGATAGACGGATTGAAGCTTATTCCTCAGGGGGAATGGGTTAATTTCAGGAGGCCGTGGGTGGTGGATCCCACTTGCGAGGCTTTTCCCAAACTGGCCGCGGACTGGTACAAGGCTCTCCGCAAGGTATACGGCATTCCTGGAAAGATGTTTGGCGGGGATTTGTTTCATGAGGGGGGGCGGAAGGGGGATATTGACGTAACGCAGGCGGCACAGGCAGTGCAGAAAGCCATGCAAAAGGCTTCTCCGGGGGCTTTCTGGGTGATTCAGGCCTGGGGTGGAAATCCTACCCGAGAGTTGTTGTCCGGGTTGGATCCGGAGCGTGCGCTTGTATTGCAGCTTACCAAGGATATGGCTAACGGGGGAAAGAATTTAAGGACTTTTAATGGTATTCCGTGGGTCTGGTGCGAACTGGCGAACTTTGGAGGCAATACGGGAATGTACGGGGGGGTTCCCCTTCTGTCCCGGCTCGGAAGTGAGTTGTCCGGCTATAAGGATAAGGGACTGGTGGGCATGGGAACTTTGTCCGAAGGGCTTGAGACGAACCCCCTGCATTACGCCCTGTTCAGCGACCGTTTGTGGACTAGGGAGGATATTTCTGTCCGGGAGTGGCTTGGAAAGTACGCGCGCCAGCGTTACGGTTTCGTACCAAAGGCTGTCGTGAAGGCGTTGGAAGTTCTGTCTTCCTCCATCTATAACCCCGTTCGTTCTCAGGAAGGGTGTACGGAGTCTATTATTTGCGCCCGCCCGTCCTGGAATGTTCGAAAGGCATCCACATGGTCCAGCGGGGAGCGATATTATCACCTGGGCGATATTGTAAAGGCGGCGCGCGGTTATCTGAAGGCCGCGAATGAACAGCCGAATTTGGTGAAAAAGGAGACGTTTCGTTATGATTTGGTGGATGTTGTGCGTCAGGCTCTTGCGGACGCTGCTTTTTACCAGCTTCAACAGGTCAGGAGTGCTTTTGATTCCGGAGATTTGGCTGCGTACAGGAAACAGGTAAAGCGTTTCCTGTCTCTGATTTCAGATATGGATGCCCTTTTGGCGACGGATAGCCAGTTCCTATTAGGAACTTGGCAGAAAAGGGCTTTGGATTGGGGTGATTCCCGGCAGGAAAAAGCCTTGATGGACAAGTCTGCGAAGATGCTTATCACTACGTGGATTGATCAGGTTCCCCGGTCTCTGAATGATTATTCCAATCGTCAGTGGGCCGGGCTTGTTTCCGATTTTTATTTGCCTCGGTGGAAGAATTTTTTTGAATTTCAGATGGATGTCCTGACCGGAAAGAAGACGCGTGATGCCGCCCATGCCGCATTTATGGATAAGATGGTTCGGGATGAACTGGCCTTTGCCGGAAATGGGAAAATATATTCTGCCAAACCGGCGGGGGATACTTTGGCCGTTGCTAATCGTGTGATGAATACCCACCGGGAAATGTTGGACGCCCTGAGTGCGGAAGAAAAGCATTCCTCGGGCAGTCCATGGGAACTCCAACAAGGTTCTCCGTTGCAGTTTGATGTGACGGATCAGGTGACTGCTTCTGGCACATATACTGCTACTTTCCAGTGGAAGAATGGCCCCAGCGCCTTGAAAATCCATTCTGTCAGATTATACGAGGGTAACAGGGAGGTGGCTTCCGATGTTCATGAGGGCAGAACTGGCGTGGAAAATAAGGATAATATTTACAGACTGGAATTGAAGAAGTACAGAACCAACCTTGATTCCTATATCCTGAAGGCAGAAGTAAGCGGTGTTTCTCAGGGCGCTTCCAAAGGAGAAATGGTGTTGAAAAAACTGGTGGATTGAGAAGTGGACAGGAAGTTGTGCAGGGATGGGAGAAAAGGCGGTTATACGTGCAGGCTTTTCCATTTGTTTCGGAATCAGTTTGTTTCCCTCGCCGAAAAAAGGAAGAAGGGGGGGATTTTCCCCCCTTTCTTCCTTGAAAGATGGCATGGTGATAAAATTTATCGGCGGTGGCGTAACAATAGAGCGCTAAGACCGAACAGACCCAGCGTAGCGGTTGCCGGTTCCGGAACCACTTCATTACTTGTGGAGAAGTTTACTGCCGACAAATACATGCCCTCCCAAGAGTTCAGGATATTGTTTTTATAGGTGCCGGTTCCGCAGCCGCTATGCATGTCCAGAGAAAGGCTGTTTAAATAGACGGTTTCGGGAAGTGTTGCTTCCTTTCTATTCGTGGCGGCGGACATAACGGAAGAAGACGATTGGGTCGCAGAGCCAAAGTAGTTGTTGGCGGTGTTAGTGTTCGTGGTGGAGAATATGGTGGCTGCTTGGGCGGTTCCCAACGATAAAAAATGGAGATAACAGAAATAATGGGTTTCATCTTTGGGCTGGAAATATAACTTGATACAATTGATATGCACTGGGAAAAAAATCTATCGAATTTAGAATCGTTTTTTGAAAAACATGAAATATATTGATGTTATAAAGAAATATTCAATTTATTTAAAATTTTAGATGGAAAACGATTAGTAATAGTCTTTTTTATCTCATTATCGGTATTATCCGAGAAAAAAATCATGACCCAATGGTAAATACCGGTTCTAGATTTTCTTTACTCCGGCACATAGCCAAAATTCCGTCCTCAGAAAACTCCTGCTTCCCGAAGCGGAATGGTCAGCCTACACAAGCTATTCTCTTTTAGAAGTAAATATTGACCTCGGATTCGCAATCCGTTTGTCGATATTCTTATTGTACTGCCCCGATTTATGCTCCGGTTCCAAAAGATGAGCTGTACAGGATCTTTTGTAGAGATGGATTTTTTTTTTGAATATAGCCTTTTCGTTCAGAGGGCTGCCTGGTAAATGCTGAACATCAGAATGGCCATTCCCGTGAGGGCTGCGCCTGCAATGATGCCGGAGGCGGTGGGGACTTTATATTCCCGTGATTTGGCCTTGAAAAGATGGTCCGCAGCCCAGCCGAGCACAGCTCCTGTAAAGAAAAGGAAGGAGTCGTTCCACTGGATGGCCCAGGCCAGGCCGAAGCCGATGGGGGTGGGGAGCCATTTTCCTGTCCGGGGAATATAGCGGGGAATAAGCACCAGAATGAGTCCGAGAATACCGCCTGCAATGATGGAAAGCACCTTGATGCTGTGCAAATGGCTGAACCCCATGCCCAGTGCTTCCGCTGTGGCCGCCCATGTTCTGGCTCCCGGAGCATTGAAAGCCTGGAGAGCGTTCGCATCCGGAACCATGGAGCGGAAGGCCAGCACGGAGACGAGGGTTCCCAGAAAAATTCCGGAAAACTGGGCGATGAATTGTTTGCGGGGGTTAGCTCCCAGCAGGTAGCCTACTTTGAGGTCTACGAGCAGGTCTGCCGAGGAACTGGACGCTCCTGAAGTGATATTGGCCGCCATCAGGTTGGCTGTTACGTGCCCGGGTGCAATCCCTCCGAAGATGAGCTGTGTAACTTTTCCCATGGCTCCGGTGGGTGTAATATTGGCTTCTCCGGTGATTCGGCAGACGACCAGCTCCAGGAAAAAGGATATGACTACCGCGATGCAGCTCATCCAGTACGGAACGTTAAATGATGTATGAGCCAGATAGCCGAGAGCTCCCAGAGAGATAAGCTGGCCTGTCAGAAACCAGCTCATGGGCGTTTCTATTTTTTCCACATCTGTCAGTTTTCGTTTTTTACTCAGGGAAAAGATGACACCCAGGGAAGAAAAGGAACGAACAATGCTTTTCCATTGGAATAGGAAAGCCACAATGCTGGCGACGACCATGCAGGCGGTTCCTCCCCACAGGGTCCAGCTTACGCTCTCCCGATAACCTGCTCCCGCGGGAAGCAATTTCTGGCTTTCCAGCCACGGAACGTAAAGAGCCCAGCAAACGGTTCCTCCGATGAAGAGGCTGAGGGATGTTTTCATGCCTACCAGAGCTCCCGCACCCACGAACATGAGATCCCATTTGAAGAAGATAGTACGCTGGTACCAGTTGCCGAGGATATGTTGCTGGACCGTTCCAAGCCATCGTTCTCCTCCTGCAGCCATGGCGATGGCATTAGCGGCGGCGAAAAGGGCAGAATAAAGAAGGGCTTTGGCCTGTCCCGCCGCCTTTTTGCCTTCAGAATAGAGAACTTTGAGGGTTTCCGCCGTAGCAATACTGTCTGGGAACCTTATTTGTTCAATGTTGATCATCTGGCGTTTCATCGGAATGGCCATGGTGACACCCAGTACGGCAATGAAAAATATCCAGGCGAAGGTAGTGCCAAGAGGCATGTGCTGTCCTGTCAGCAGGAGCAGGGCGGCTACGGCAGAGGTGAGGGTTCCCCCTGTAGAATAGCCTGCAGAACTGGCAGCGGACTGCATGCATGTATTTTCCAGAATAGTCATGGGGGATTTGGAAATGCCCAGGCGCACAAAGGCGTTCCAGAGGGCAAAAGAGATAATTCCTGCCGTCAGAGCCACCCCAAAGGACCATCCCATTTTGAGGTTGGCGTACAGATTAGTGAGGGAAAGGATGGAGCCTAGAAGCATGCCTACGATGACGGCTCTCCAGGTAAGCTGCTTCATTCTGTCTCCGGAACCCAGATAAACTTGATCGTACCATTGCTGTTCTACTTCATCCGGAGTACCTTGGAATCCATCCAGAGGCAGCGGTTTTTCCAAGCAGGAGGGGAGAGGGCTGGAAGATTGGGGGGACGTAGATGCCATACAGTTCATAATATAGCATTTGCGGGAGTGGTGGAAAAGTCGCATCTGTTTTTCTCTGCTTTCGGCGTTCCTTCTGCTTGAGACTTGCGTGCTTGTGACGGCCGTGGTTTAATGGGCGGCATGAGCCAATCTTTTACGGATAAACTTGCCGCCCGCATTAAAGAGACCGGTTCCGCCTTGTGCGTCGGGTTGGATCCGCGCCCCGGTATGGACGATTTGGAGGCGATTCCTGCGCTGTTGCGGAAGGTTGTGGAGGAAACCGCTCCGTATGCGGCGGCGTTTAAGCCGAATATTGCCTATTTTGAAGCCATGGGGCTGCGGGGATTGGAAATACTTGAAGATTTGCTTCCGGATATGCCAAAGGATGTTCCGGTGGTATTGGATGCCAAGCGTGGGGATATTGGAGAGACTCAGAAGTATTACGCTCATGCTTATTTTGAACGCCTGGGCGTGGACGCTGTGACGTTGAGCCCTTTCATGGGATATGATACGTTGGAGCCTTTTCTGGACTATGAAGGTAAAGGTATTTATCTGCTGGCGGTTACTTCCAATCCCGGTTCTGCGGACGTGGAACGGCAGGAACTGGCAGGGGGCCGCAGGGTTTTTGAACTGGTGGGAGATATGGTGCTCCGCTCTGTCCGGGAACGGTGTAAAACTTCCGTAGGCATGGTGGTTGGGTTGACCAATGCAGATTCCAGTATTCTGGAGCGTATTCCGGATGCTCCTTTGCTCATTCCCGGTCTGGGAGCGCAAGGCGGCGATCTTTCCTGCCTGAGCGGCTCCGGTCATGTGGCTCCTCCCCTGATTAACGTCTCTCGAGGCATCATGTACCAGAATCCGGAATTGGGTTTTGCTGAGAAGGCCGCCGGATTTGCTCAGCGCATTCGAGAGGCATTGAATTATTGATGTTCATGTATTTTTTGCAAATAACAAAATGATAACGGCCTGCTTATGGCTGTGCATGAGCTTGTCAAAGGGAGGGGGCTGATATATTGAACAGGTGCATCCCCATTCCCTGCCCGTTTTTTATGGATGAAAAGCCCGGAATTGTAAAATTCACTCCCCATTCCACTTCCAGATCCGCAATGTTGATTGCGGTGGCAGTGACAGTGGGTGTTCAGGTGGCTTTGTGTGCTGTGCTTGTAGCCATACATTTGCAGGATATGTGGTTTCCCTCCGTCCAGGGTGGGGAAGTGGAAATGACGTTTGTGTCCCCGTCCGAAGAAGTTTCTCAGGAGATGGAAGAAGTTCAGCCTACATCTGTTGTTCCGGTTGCAGCTCCTTCCACAGTCAGCCCTGTTCCGGAGATTGCGTCAGATGAAGACTTATTGGCGATGAAGCTGCCGGAAAATGAAGATTGTTCCGAAATGAAGGATTTTCTTTTGGATGAAGCTCCTTCCGAACTCTTGCCGGAGGAGCTCGCCGCCATGCGGATTTCCATGAATGAAGTAAAGCGAAGGCAGCCTGTGAAGCGCCCGGCGGTATCCCTGCCGGGGCGTCCGGAACCGGATCAGAATATTTCTCCTGATAAAAAGGTGCGTTATAAACATGCTCCGTCCTTGCCCAATTCCGTCAATTCTTCTAAAGTCGGGAAGGTGAATGCCGTGGTGAAAGTAGTGGTTGGAGTAAATTCCCATGGGGAACCTTCATCCGTCAATCTTCTTCAGTCAACGGGAAATGCGGAATTGGACCGCCTTTTTATGCGTTGGGTGAGAGAGAATTGGACTTTTTATCCGGCGGAAAAGGACGGTGTGCCCATTGCTTCCAAGGTGGTGGTGCCCGTCAGGCTGAATATAGATTAACCTGTACAAGGAAATATAAAGATGCTTCCGGAGAAGACAGAGAATAGGCCCGTTTATGTGATCGGCCACCAGAATCCGGATACGGATGCTATTTGTTCAGCCATAGGGAATGCGGAGTTTTTAAGAACTCATGGCGAACCTGGTGCGGTTGCCGCCAGATGTGGGGAAATGACGCTGAGAACATCCTGGGTATTGGAAAAGGCAGGAGTGCCGGAGCCGATACTGATTCATGACGTGACGCCCACCGCCGGGACAATCTGTCGTCGTGATGTGATTAGCGTAAGTCCGGACGATACATTCCTGACGGCGTATCGAAGGATGACGGAGAATTCTCTGCAAACCATACCGGTAATTGACGCTGATCACAATCTTCACGGCCTGTTGCGTTATTTTGATTTGTTGAGCCTGCTCATGCCTCTGAATATGACGGAGATGAATGTGCGCTCCGTCTTTTCCAGCCTGAGCAATATCGCCACCACCATTGACGGAAAATGTCTGACCGGGGAATCCTTAAGTGAGGAAGAAACGCAGAATATTCTGCTGGTGGGTGCTTCCAGTGAACCCAGCGTTCGAACAAGGCTCGCAAATTACAGGAGAAAAGGGATTATCCGGGATCTGATTGTTATTTGTGGGGACCGTCCGAATGTGCAGCTATATGCAGTGGAACATGGCGTACGCGCTTTGGTGACCACGTCCGGTGCTTTCCCTTCCTTGGACATTATTGAGACGGCCCAGACGACGGGAACATGTATTTTGAGTACTCCCTGGGATACGGCCAGTGTTGGCCAGTTGATCCGTTGTTCCCGGAAGGTGAGGGAGCAGGTTCAGAAGGATTACACCGTTTTTCCGGAGAATATGCCGCTGCCCGAGTTGAGGCAGGCTGCCGTAAAGCGCAAGCAGGCATTGTTCCCTGTGATGAGTATCAAGACGAACAAAATAATTGGTGTACTGAGTAAGACGGATTTGGTGGATCCGCCCCGTACGCGTGTGGCTTTAGTGGATCACAATGAATTTTCTCAGGCCGTCAAGGGGGTGGAGGAGGCGGAGATTGTGGAGGTGATGGATCACCACCGTTTGGGTACCCAGCTTTCTACACGGGATCCAATCCGTTTTCTGAATGAACCCGTAGGATCCACATCCACCTTGGTGGCACGCAGATTTTACCATCGTAATGTGGAACCCTCCCAGGCTGTAGCGGTCTGCCTGTGCGCGGGGATTCTTTCAGATACCCTGAATTTGACATCTCCTACGGCGGCTCGGGCAGATAGGGAAATGTTGGAATGGCTGACAGGGATTGCCAAAATAGATGCCAAGAAGTTTACAGAGGAGTTTTTTGCCACCGGTTCTCTGTTGCGTTCCAAAACTGAACCTTCCGTTATTATTCAGGCGGACAGGAAGACTTTTACTGAGTACGGGCATAAGATCAGTATTTCCCAGATTGAGGAAATTGGTATGTTTGGCTTGGAAGATGTCCAGGAAGGTTTAGTGAGGGAACTTCGGAAGCTGGTGGAGAAAGAGGGGCTGAAGCTTGCTTGCCTTTTGGTTACGGATATCGTTACTCACGATTCCATGTTGCTGGCCGTCGGGGATGAAGAAGCTCTGGAAAATATCGAGTACGAGCGGCTTGGCCCTAATTTGTTTTCCGCTACTGATGTGGTAAGCCGAAAGAAACAGCTTTTTCCTGCTATTTCCCGTGCATTAAAGACGTTGTAGATGCCGGAAATCTTTGCTTTTTACAGGCAAGATTTTTCCTGAGGAGGAACGGCGTTGCCGTGCTGTAAGGGGTATAGATCAGGGAATTGCAATGTCTGCTACGATAGAACGGCGGATAGTATCCGGTATCAGCACAGTACTGGCTCTTTCAGGTTTGAGCGGCGGCGTGCAAAAAACTCGGTCTAGGCGTAATAGAGGGAAATTGACAGGTTGCGTAGCTCCGTAACCGGCACCTTTCAGTTTGAAGCAATCCTGAAAGTCGGAACTGAGTTTGGAGAAAATTGGGGATTGAGGGGCAACGCTGAAGTTCCCGGCCATGATAATGGGAAGTTCTCCATGCTGGGTTCCTACTTCCCTCAGGGTATCAAACAGGTATTGAAGTTGTTTACGGTGGATGAAGCGGAGTGTATGGAAATATTTCCAGCAGGCGGGGGAGTACAGGTCGAAGCGATGTTCAGAAGGTTCCAGACTGATGTTGATGAGCCGAATCGCCAGGGAGGAATTTTCCGGTATCCAGTCTACAATCAAACCGGTTGTGTCCGTGATGCTCTGGGCCGGACCAATCTGACCGTGCCTTACAATGATCGCGCAACTTCCTATTTGCTTGATATAAGAGGTTCTACCGAAAATGCTGTAGGCAAATTTGAGTGTTCGGTTATAGTTGCTGCAGCCTTGGACGAAAATGACATCTGCACGGAGTTTGGATATTTGTTCAATGGGAGGAGATTTCTCGCACCCCTCGTACAAGGTAAGAACCCTTATTTGCCTGGCATCCGGAGACGGTGGCATTTTGTAGTATTCCATTCCAGTTCTGGAAATGGGCGGGAGAAAGTCTGTAATAACGATGCCGTATGCAAACCAGACGATAATGCCAAGCAGACCGATTCGGGAACCGAAAACCAGCCATGCAATGAGCGCCGGAAAGGAGAAAATGAGACAGCAAGCCCATATGGGCAGTGACGTTGCAAAAGCCATCGTGTCTGAACCGGTCCAGAAAATAGTGACGACGATGACCCACAGGCACAGAGAGACGCCACCCAGCGCTATTCCCAAGTGGTTGACTCCGGATAGCGTTGGCAGAGGTTCTGCCAGATGTTTGCGTCTTCTGAGCCGATGCACTGTGGTGACAGATTAGAAGCCCATGCCGGGAGGGAGACCCAAGCCTCCTGTCAGCTTTTTCATTTCCGCCGCGGCTGTTTCCTTACCCTTGGCAATAGCTGCATTGATGGTTTGAAGGAGAAGCTCCTGGAGAAATTCTGAATCGGACGGGTCAATGATGGAAGGATCAATGACCAGTTCCGTGAGGTTGCCGTCACAGGTGGCGGTAACTTTCAATTTTCCTCCAGCTCCTTCCGTTGTAACGGTTTGGGAGGCGAGTTTTTCTTGGACGGCCGCAAGCCCTGTCTGCATCTGCTGGACCTGCTTCATCATTTTCATTATGTTCATGGTCGTTGTGTCTGGATGGATGAGTTGACTATTGGGAAATGATACGAGCCCGGAAAATCTCCATAGCGGCATCAATCAGCGGATCCGTGTAGTAAGAGTTATCTTCATTTTCCTCTTTGGAAGCTTCCTGGACAGGCTCTGCGGTTTTTTTCTGCGGGGTATGAGGTTTAGGTGCAGGAATGGTGGATGCGGAAGGAGGTGGTGCAGGCAGAGGAGCCAGTTCTTCCTGCACGGGTTCGGGAATGGAGAAATCCTGACGGATAGAAATAGTAACAGAGGTTCCAATATATTGGGAAAGAGCGGCTTCCAAAGCTGTTCGCAGAGGGCCGGCTCCAAGACTGTCCATCCCCTGACGGTCAGAAGGATGAAAAGAAATGGCGACTGCTACGCCATCATAACCGGAAAAAACGCTGTTGGCTAGAAAGTCCGCTTGAAGAGGGAATTTGGCGGACATTTGTTCCAACACCGTTTTCCAGTCTTCTTCCGTGATAGTTCTTCCTGATTGTTGGGACAGAACTGCCGGTTCCTCTTTTTCTACGGGTGCCTGGGTTCGGGATGATGAGCTCGGAGTATCGAATAGATTGTCAAAGAAACTGTTAGTTCGTCTTTCCAGAGGAAGATTTTCCTCTGGATCCATAAAAGTAGGCTCTGGAGAATCCGTAGGAAATTTCGACACATCGGAGGCATCGGAGTCTGGATGCCGGGTGATTTCTTCGGAGGCAGGTACGGTTTTTGTCCGCAATTTAGTGGCGGAGTAGGGAAATTCTTCCTCTGCAACGGCAAGAGAGGGGGGGGCTGCAGCGGGTGTAAGAGTTTCCTGTTGTGGTTCGGCTTCCTGCGTAGGATGGGGAGAAGCTTGAGCGTCAGTGCTCTGAATTTTCTGTACTGCGGGAGATGATGCAGGGGAGGACACAGAAAAATCTGGAATCGGATCCATCAAATGTTGTTCTGTAGCTGGGGTTGGTTTTGTTGCAGCAACAGGAGACTGGATGTTTGGCCGGGGGGCCGGAGTGGGAGCCGTGGCGGAGGAAATAAATGTACTTGGTTCCTGCTGTGAAGCAGGATCTGAAGAAGAGGCCGGTGCCGCAGTGGCTAGCGGAGCACCTTCCAACGCCATGATAATATCGCTGATGCTGGCCTCAGCCAGAGTATGAACGGCTTTAATCAGGCCCATTTCCAGATGAAGCCTTTTATTGGAGGACCAGCGCATTTTATCTTCCGTTTCCGCCAGAACTTCCACCAAACGCAGGATTTTGTCCGTATGGGTGCGTTTGACCAATTCGGCGAGTTCCTCCTTGGAGGATTCCGGGAGAGAATCAAAGCTGGCTTCTGGATCTACTTTAGAGACCAGAATTTCACGCACGGCGGAGATAATTTCGGAAAGAAACTGGCTCATGTCTCTTCCTGCTTCCGCCTGTTCATGCAGAAGATGCAGGAGAGAGGGAAGTTCCTTGTTCAAAATAAGCGCCAGAGCATGGGCCACGGTCTCCCGGGAAGTAATACCGAAAATGTGGAGTACCTGCTGTTCTTCAATATGATCTCCACAGAAGGAAACAAGCTGGTCCAGCATGGATTGTGCATCCCTCATACCTCCATCCGCCACTTTGGCGACAGCAAAGGCTGCTTCCCTGCTCAGACTTACTCCCTCTGCAGAAGCGATATGGAGCAGGTGTTCTGCAATGATTTCAGAAGGGATGGGGCGCAGGTCGAAGCGCTGGCATCGCGATAGAATGGTTGGCAGTATTTTGTGGGGTTCCGTGGTTGCGAAAATAAATTTGACATGAGGTGGCGGTTCTTCCAGCGTTTTGAGCAGGGCGTTGAAGGATTCCTTAGTGAGCATGTGCACTTCATCTATATAGACGATACGGAAATTTCCTCTGCTCGGAGCGAACCGTACGTTGTCCCTGAGATCCCGGATGTGATCAATGCCGCGGTTGGATGCTCCGTCTATTTCAAGAACATCCAGGCTCCGGCCTTCCGCAATTTCTTCACATATATCTTCATGCGGGTCAAAATCCACTTTGGGGCCACCACTGCAGTTTAGAGCTTTCGCAAATATTCTTGCGGTTGATGTCTTTCCCGTTCCACGGGGACCTACAAAGAGATAGGCATGGGCGAGACGGTTGTGCTCAATGGCGTTTTTCAACGTCCGGACAACATGATCCTGTCCAAGGACGTCATCGAATGTCAGAGGACGGTATTTTCTGGCAAAGACCTGGTAACTCACGGTTCAGAAAGACTAGAAGATGAGTCCCCGTTTGAAAAGAAAATAGAGAGTAATTGTTTTAAAATGTTGATAAAACGCTTCTTGCACACTCCCGTTACGGAGCTTACCTGAAAAAAATATCAAGAAAACAATGAGGATGTCATTTTGATATTGAAATCTGAAAATGTTCATGCCAATCTCACAAAAGTAACAGGAACCTTCTCATCTCTATAATTTCCTATGTGGGTCAAAGTATCAATAGCAGCCTTGGTCATTGCTCTTCTCGGAGGAGCCATGTATTATCTTGATAACGAGAAAGCTCTAACCAAGGAGCGTAGGGAATGTGCTCCCCGCTATAAGAACCTGAACGGCCTTCGTGGCGAATTTACGGAAGAAAAGACGAAATATGTCGATTTCCTGGTGAAGAATGAGGCTTTGACGAATGACATCAATGCTTTAACCAAGGAGAAAGATGAACTGGAAGTAAAGAACCAGGAATTGGCCTCAGCCAATGAGGCCAAGAAATCTGACCTTCAAACGCAGCAAACCGCTTTGGCAGAATTGCAATCCAAGAGCAAGGATATGGAAAGTATCCAAGCCATTGCTGACAGAATCAAGGGGCTGGAAGAAGAGTCCAAGCAGTTGGAAGTGGTTAAGCAGGCGGAACAGGGAAAGCATGATGCCATCGTTGCTGAAACTGAACAGCTTGTTGTGAATAATGCCGCTCTTCGTCAGCTCAAGGCCGACCAGGATGCCCGCCTTTCTCCGCCCAACCTGAAAACGAGGGTTTCCCAGGTGATTCATGATTTTAATGTAGTTGTGATTGACGGAGGAGCCGCCGATCTGGGCGTAGTGCCCGGTTCCAAGTTGGCCGTCATGAGGGACGGCAACAAAATTGCCGAGCTTGACGTAAACGCTGTTGAATCCCGTGTTTCCACGGCCACTATTCTACCAAGTACGGTAACCGCCGGCGAACGTGTTGAAGCCGGAGACGTCGTTGTATCTGTTCGTCCCTAGCATTTTTCCGGTTCAATACACTCCATACACTCTCACATACATACACAATGAAAACTGTCTTAGTAGTTTTATTGATTCTTGCAGCAGGGGCGGGCGCCTGGTTCTCCGGTCTTAGCGGCCTTTTCGGTATTAATGGCCAGTACCAGGATTTTAAAGAAATGATTTCGTATCGTAAGACCTTGGACAAGGAAATACGTACTTGGACAAGCTTGCGCAACGACATGATTAAGAATCGTGGCTTGGCTGCGGAAGAAAATCTTAGTCTGATTTCCAACAAGGCTTCCGTGACGCAGCAACGTGATGAACAGCTTTCCAAGGAAGCTGAGTTGAAGGAAGAAGAAGTGCAGTTGAATGCGGACTTGTCCAAAATCAATAAACAGATTGAAGAATTAAAGAGCAAGTTGCAAGATTTCGGTGTTTCCAGCGTACAGGAAATCCAGGAGAAGATGGAATCTTTGGAAGCTTCCAATAAGAAGCTCCAGGAAGATATTGACCAGATTAAAAGTGCTACGGAAGTGGCTTCCAAGAGACGGGCAGAACAAGCTTCTGAGCTGGCTAGCCGCCAGAAGGAGCAAGCTGAATACCGAGCTGCTCTTGCCAAAAATGGGGAGGAGTATCCCGTTCTATCCGTGGACCTGCAGTGGGGTTTTGTTGTGATTGGGGCTGGACAGGGCAGTAGTATTGATCCAAATACGGTTCTTCTTGTTACCCGTGAAGGTCGCAGCATTGGTAAATTAAAGGTAACTTCCCTGGAGAAAAATCAGACGGTAGCTGACATTATTAAAGACAGCGTACCGTCTGGTATGAGTATTCAACCCGGCGATAGAGTACAACTCCTGCGTCCCCGTCAGTCCGCCAAATAAAGGTTTGCCACGTATTTTCCTTGAACCCCGTTGTGTCGTTCGGCATAATGGGGTTCAACTTTTTAAAAGGAAATGATGAAACGATTTGCAATCTCCTTTTTGTTTGTGTCTTTTTCTATTCTTCTGGTCTCTTCCTGTTCCTGGTTGATGGAACCGCAGGAGAGGGAGCGTGTGCCGCAGCCGCCTCCCGGTCCGGAAAAGAGTGCGCTTCCTCATAATAAGACCCAAAGATTTGAGGCGGAAGCAACGCTCGGGCCGTTGGCGTCGCCGAGACGTTAACGGCATCCAAATGACGCTGGATGGTGATTCTGTTCTTTACAGTATCCGACAAACCGGATACAACCGCCTCCGGTTTCCAAGTGGAGAGATGGCTGAGCTGGTCTAAGGCACTCGACTCGAAATCGAACGTGGGCTTTAAAACCCACCGTGGGTTCGAATCCCACTCTCTCCGCCAAAAGTTTCTGTAAGAAAACCTACGTAAACCTTGATAACGTAGGGGATTATGAATAAGGTTCGCGTAGGTTTTCTTACGCGAACCTTATTACAAAACCATTACAGAAGATATTACAGGTATGAGCAAACCTTTTTACAAGGGGCGTCTGTCCATCAACAAGGAAAAATCCTCGCCCTACTGGATGGTGACATTTCAGGGGCCGGACGGCAAGATGAAGCGCCGTTCCACGAAAGTTCCTGTGAATGGCGGAGAATTTGAAGGAGACCGGATCACGGCCAAACTGGCGGAACGTATCGCCTACCAGCGGGGCGTGCAGATAGCCTGCGCGGAAGCGGAAGAATACCAGGCGCACAACAATGTTTCCGTGCGTGCCTGGTGTGACGGATTTGTTGGGCGCAAGGCGGCTCTTGTCTCCGAACAGACGGCCTACAATGCCAGAACCGCCTGCAAGCATTTTTACGAGTATCTGGGAGCGCGGGCGAACGCCCCGCTTCGTCTGATCACCAAGGCGGACATCAAAGGCTTTGTGGCGGCTCGCCGCGAACTGGTTCGGCAAAAGACTGTGTACAAGGATATGTCCGTTCTTTCCCAGGCATTCGCGGATGCCGTGGATTCAGAAGTAATTGACCGCAATCCGTGCGCCGGCGTTTCCATTCCCCCGGACCGTGCCGGGGAAAAGCTGCACAAGGAAGCCTTCACACTCGACGAGATCCGCTACATGATTGAGCATTTCCCGCCCCTGTGGAGTTCCGCGGTCCGCTGCTCGTTTGAACCCTACGGCCAGCGGCTGGGGGATATTCTGCGCCTCAACTGGAATCAGTTTGACTGGGAACGCCGCATCGTGCGCTTTGACACGGGCAAAACGGGGCGCTGGATGGACCAGCCCATGAGAGAAGGCTTTTACCAATGGGCGCTTGCCCGCTGGAAGGAAGCGGGGGAACCGGCGGATGAACTACTTCACGCGCCCCTGCTGGCCCTGGGGGATGGCGCGTCCTATCAATTCGGCCTCCTGTTGCGCACCCATGGCATCGGCGTGGTGCATGGAGCGGCCGGCGGGCGCAGAAGGAGGATGAACAGCAAGTCCTTCCACAGCATTCGGGCCACGGCGGCCACGTTGTTGCAGGCATCAGGCGTATCGCAGGGGCTGGCCATGGAGCTGGTGGGGCATGACTCTTCCGCCGTGCATAGCGTGTACATCCGCCCCTCCGTGGATCAGCTGCGCTCCGCTGCGGAATCCCTACCGGAACTTCTTCCTTAAAAAAGCCCTGCTCCCAAAAAGGAAACAGGGCTTGCTGGAAAAGCAATATCTGCTTACGCACCCATCAGTCGCATATACTTGGCCCTCACCTCGGCAAAACGCGGATGGTCGCAATCGTGGAATGCCGAATAATCCGGGTGTTCCGGATCGTGCATCATGCGCCGGGCTTCGCCGCGGGCCTGCTGTTCCTGCCGTCCGGGAGGCGCCGGAAGAGCCGGCTCGTCCCGCATCCGGC
>ERZ779673.546-NODE-546-length-16363-cov-3.284952_pt1 | contig 16363 bp, 13 predicted proteins | sample MGYA00511956_ERZ779673 | MGnify/ENA primary metagenome ERZ779673 (study PRJEB29588, sample SAMEA2152065) | human gut metagenome | biome: human gut; feature: human-associated habitat; material: faeces | place: Denmark | collected 2008/2010 ... | reverse complement strand
AAAAAACAAAAAAATTCGGCAGCACCTGTCGAAAACATCTACTATGAAGAAGATTCAATCTCTTTATATGTAGATAACGCATCTCCGCGAGAAGATGTAAATAAAATTATTTCACTTATGGTCTATAATTTTATCTACAAGCCCATATTTTAATGCTTCGTTAGAATTCATAAAATAATCTCTTTCAGTATCACTTGTTATCTTTTTTAAACTCTGACCAGTTTGCTTAGCAAGTATACTATTTATACGATGTTTTAATTTAATGATTCGATCGGTTGCAATTTTAATATCTGAGGCTTGCCCTTGAGTTCCGCCAAGTGGTTGGTGAATCATAACCTCGCTATTAGGAAGAATGTATCTTTTACCTTTTGTGCCACAGGTTAGAATAAACGCCGCCATCGAAGCTGACATCCCAATACAGATCGTCGATACATCACTCTTAACAAAGTTCATCGTATCGTATATAGCCATACCCGAAGTAATAGAACCACCTGGTGAATTGATATATATAGATATATCCTCATTATTTAAACTATCCAAATACAATAACTGAGCTACAACAATGTTCGAACTATCGTCATTTATCTCACCATTCAAAATAATAATTCTATCCTTAAGCAACCTAGAATATATATCATAACTTCTTTCACCTAAATTACTTTTCTCAATAACTACTGGAACTAGATTCATATTATCACCAATATTATTTTAAGTAAAAAATAATAAAATATGCACAAATATAAATGACAAAATAAAACATATTTGATATAATATAAATATAAGAATAGAGGGATAAAAATGGACACAATAACAATAACATTTGATGACGGTACAAAAAAAGAATATATCAAAGGAGTAAAACTAAAAGAAATAATCGAAGATGTCAAAGATAACTATAATTACGACATCCTAATAGGTAAATTTAAAAACCAATTAATATCCTATAGCGATTCACTAATCAAAAGCGGCACCTTATCTTTATATGACATCAACACCAAAATAGGTAACAGAGTCTATGAAAAAGGATTAATTAACCTATTTATATCTTCAGCAATTGACGTCCTTGGCAAAGATACAGTAGTTAGTATTAAACACTCACTAGATAAAGGAATATTCTGTGAAATAGATAAACCGCTAAACAAAGACATCATAGCCAAAATAAAAGAAGTTATGACCGATAAAGTTAACCGAGCAATACCATTCGTTAAAATCGAAACATCACGACTCGAGGCAATAGAATATTTTAAAAGAATCAAAAGATTAGACAAAGCCAAAACCCTATTTTACAATACATCACCATTCATAACCCTATATAAGTTTGACGGCATGTACAACTACGTTATTGGCGAACTACCATATGACACATCAGTCCTTAAATACTTCGATTTAACCCTATTAGAAAATGGAGTAGTATTAAGATTCCCCTTTGTATATGACGAAATAGAAATAACAAAATACATCCACCACGAAAAATACTTTAAAAGTGTCTTAGAATATAGCGAATGGGCCAAAGTCCTACACATCAATAATGTTGGTGAATTAAACGAATACATCACCAACAACAAAGTAGGGGAACTAATTCACCTATCAGAAATTATGCAAGACTATAAATTACTATCCATCGCTGAAAAAATCGCCCTAAACAAAAACAACATCAAGTTCGTCTTAATATCAGGTCCTTCCTCTTCAGGAAAAACAACAACCTCAAAAAAACTAAGCCTATATCTAAAAACACTAGGCCTAAACCCCATCCAACTATCACTAGACGACTACTTCTTAAATAGAGACGAAACACCAATCCAGGAAAATGGCAAGCCTGACTACGAAAGCATCAAAGCAATAGACATCAAACTATTCAACAACCAATTAACCAAATTACTAAAAGGAGAAAAAGTTGACACACCAATATTCGATTTCTCCCTAGGCAAAAAAGTATTCACAAAAACCATTAAAATGAATAACAACGACATCTTAATAATAGAAGGCCTACATGCCCTAAACGAAGAATTAACAAACGGAATACCAAAAAAGAATAAATTTAAAATATATATAAGTCCACTAACATTCTTAAACATAGATAATGATAATCGAATTAATATGACAGACATTAGATTATTAAGAAGAATCATCAGGGACAATAGATTAAGAGGATATAATCCTAGCCATACCTTAAACAATTGGAGCGAAGTAAGAAAAGGCGAAGTTAAATATGTATTTCCTTACCAAGACGATGCCGATGTAATCTTCAATACATCCTATGCCTATGAACTTGGCGTCTTAAAAACCTATGTAGAACCACTTCTATATTCCGTTTTAGAAGATGACCCTGAGTACTTAACGGCAACCAGACTACTAGAAATACTTAAGTTTGTACTACCAATTCCAAGTGAAGAAATACCAAAAACATCTATCATAAGAGAATTTATAGGAGGAAGCTATTTTGAAAAATAGTTTCTTTTTTTGCCTATTGCTACGCTGTTCTAAGAATAAAGATAATTATAAAAAAATATAGTATTGATAGCATCACCTTCTTTTCATCATCATCATAACTAAATAATCCAAACCAAAAACAAAATGTCCAACCCCCTTTCATTTCCTTAATCGCCATAATATAATAACTCCACATCACTAAAAAGGTAGTAGCAAACCAATGTGAAAAAAGTTTCATATTATATTGACAAAAACATATAATAGTTATATACTTTTCTTAGGTGATAAAATGAAAAAATATAAATATAACATAGTTAATTTAGATTGTGCCAACTGTGCTAGAGAAATGGAAGAAGCACTAAACAAAAACGAATATCTAAACAATGTAGTAGTCAATTTCAATACTCTAACTCTATCTTACGAATCTGAAAAGGAATTTAGCCTAAAAGAACTAAATGCCTTAGTCAAAAAAATAGAACCCGATACCAGCATTACCTCAAACGAAATAGCAGTAAAAAAAGAATTTCATTTATCCATATTAATACTTGGCATCATCATCGGGGCACTAGGCCTATACCTAAACATCCCCCAAAACCTAAAAATCATTCTATACATAGTATCTTATAGCCTATTACTCTACAAAACATCCACCAATGCCATCAAATTACTAATCAAAAGCAAGACCATCAACGAAAACGCCCTAATAACAATATCATGTCTTGGAGCTCTAATAATAGGTAACGTCATGGAAGGAATCATGGTCATCACCCTATACACAATAGGTAAAATACTAGAAGAAAAAGCCCTCAACAACTCCAGAAAATCAATAAAAAACTTACTTGACATAAGTGAAGCATACGCCAATAAAAAAGAAGGCAACAATATCATCAAAATAGACGTCAACGATGTCAAAGTAAACGACATCCTAGTAGTAAAAAAAGGTGAAAAAATTCCTGTCGACGGCATAATTGTTGAAGGCAGCACAATACTAGATACCTCCTCACTAACAGGCGAATCCAAACCCGCCCCCAAAAACATTAATGACACAGTATTATCAGGTTGCATCAACTTAGAAAACGTCATTCAAATAAAAGCCACCTCCGTATTCAAAGACTCCACAGTCTCTAAAATCATCGAATTGCTAGAAAGTGCCACCGACAAAAAAACCAAAATCGAAACAGTCGTATCGAAAATCAGCAAAATATATATCCCAATTGTTTTAATCTTAGCCGTTTTAATCGTAGCAACATTGCCAATCCTATTCAAAGTCAGCATAAATGATAGTATTTATCGTGGCCTCACATTCCTAGTAATATCATGCCCTTGTGCTATTGCAATTTCCGTACCTCTTTCATACTTTACAGGTATAGGCACATCCTCTAAAAATGGCATCCTAATTAAAGGCAGCAACTACCTAGACAACCTAAGCAACACCAAAAATATCATCTTCGACAAAACAGGCACTCTTACAAACGGTAGTTATGAAGTAACCAACATCGAATTAATAGACAAAACCTATACCAAAGAAGAAATAATGGATATCCTATTAAAAGGAGAATCCTTATCAAGCCATCCCATCGCCTCATCCATCGTCAAAAACAAAAAGATAAATAACATTGATGTAACTAACTTTAAAGAAATAAAAGGCCAAGGCATCAGCTTTAAACTAAATGACAAAATCGTTTTAATTGGCAACAAAACCCTATGCAACTGCCACGAAGAAGCCGTCTTACATCTAAACATCAATGGAACTCACGTCGCCTCAATTACCATCAGTGATACTATCAAAGAAAATGCTCACGACACCATCAAATCACTAAAAAAACTAGGCATCACCACCTATATGTTCACTGGAGACAATAAAGATACAGCCCTAACCATTGGCAATAAATTAGGCATAGATAACATCAAATATGAAATGTTACCAACAGATAAATATAAAAATTATGAACTAGTATCTCAAAATAATGGAATAACTATTTTCGTAGGAGATGGTATCAACGATGCTCCAGTGCTAAAACGTGCTGACATTGGCATATCAATGGGTGGAGTAGGTAGTGATGAAGCCATCGAAGCCTCAGACATTGTCTTAATGGAAGACGATTTAAAAAGAATAATCGATGCCATAAAAATATCCAACTATACAAAACACATCATCAAAGAAAACCTAATATTTGCCAGCTTAACAAAAATAGTAATACTACTCTTAAGCGTATTTGGTCTTGCAAATATGTGGTTCGCCGTTTTTGCCGACACAGGAGTTACCCTTCTAACTATTTTAAACACCTTAAGAATAATGAACAGCAAAACATATCTAAATAAATAAAACCAAAAAAAACTTTTTCTTTTTTGCATCAAACTAACTACATAATAAACATTTATTGATATATCTATTGACATAAAAATTAAGTAATGATACAATTTTTGTAGATTAGATAGGCGTGTTTTACGAAATGAAAAAATTATTTTATTTTATATTATTAAGTTTTATATTAATACCAATTAATGTTCAAGCAGAAATTAATCTTGAAGAAATGCATAATAGTATTTCCAAAAATAATGAATTAGAGATTAAATCTATTCCCCTTGAACATTATAAAAAATTTAAATATTATAATACTTGCTTAGAAGAATATAGTGATTGGGGTGATAATGCTCAAAATGTTTGTTTAGATTTAATTTTTGAAAAACTTGTAACATCGTATATATATAAGAATTATAATTTGCCAAAAGAAGTTTCTTCAAGTGCTGAATGTCAGTCAAATAATAATACCTGTGATATTATTATTTATTTAAGCGATAACTTAAATGAAAGATTAACTGAAACATATAATATTAAACTTGTAGAAAAGTATGATGAGAGTGTTGAGAATACTATAAAAAAGCACACGGAAAACTTAAAAAAATCATATCAAATTGATGATATGGGATATATAAATCAATTGATACACTATAATGAAATAGAAAAATTTTTTGGTTTGGAGCAAGGAAATATTGATTTATTTAAACTTTACCCTGAAATAAAAAAACATATAGAAAGCAATCCAAATATCGAATATATTCCAGTTTTTGGTGCTGGAGGATGGTCAAACCTAAATCTTGGTGCAGGTGGTGTTTTATTTGCTTACTTTGATGGTATAGCAGTTGGAATGTCAGACAGCTTTAGTTATTCTACATATAGAATTGTCAATATATCAGATAAAACTGAAAATAATACAGAAGCCTATATTAACGAAGCATTAAAAAGAATAAAAGAATATGTGAATGACGATACATATAACATTAATATTACTTATGATAATGAAGCAACTGAATTAAATTGTGGGGATTCGGATTGTGAAATAGGAAATTATAAAACTAAAATATATAAACTTGTAATAAATAATAAAGAATATACTTTAGGTATTTCCCCAACAAATGAAAAAAATATAAAAAAATTAAAGATAGAATCAAAAGATTATCAAAATGATATAAGTGTTACAACCGAGTCATCAGATGTACCGCTTGACACAAGCGTTAAATCAAAAGATTTAACCGCTCAATATAAAGGCTTCTTGAAAGCTTATAATATCGATTTGTATTCAGGATTAAAAGATGAGTATATAACAAAAATAAAAGACGGAATAATTGTTAGAATTCCTTTACCTGACAAATATGATAAAAATAAATTAGATATATATCATATTAAAGAAGATGGTAAAAAAGGTGAAAAATATCAAGCAGTAGTAGAAGAAATTAATGGAAAAAAATATGCTGTATTTATGACTAATCATTTTTCTATTTATGCTATAGAATATACAAGTAATAATTTAGACAATTCAAATGATTTCATACAAAATCCTCATACATTTGATAATATTTCAAATAGTATTTTAATTGGCATTGTATCGTTTATAGCTTTATGTGGAACAATATATTTCTTATTAAGAAATAATAAATCAAAATTTAAGATTTAGTTTAGATATTATACAAAGCTTAATAAAATCTTTTATAAAAGAAAATATTCAGCGTGAAGATGAGATGATATTTCATCATCTTTTTTCATTTGATTAAAAACATTACAAAGACAAAAAAAGTATAATTACTTTCAAACAAATGTATGAAAGCATCTTGACATTATATCTCAGTTGTAGTATAGTTAATATACAAAAAACAAAAAAAGAAGGTGTATTTATGAAAAAAATTATTTTAACAGGAGAACGTCCTACAGGTCCACTTCATATTGGACATTACGTAGGAACATTAAGAAATAGAATAAAGATACAAAACTCTAACGATTTTGATGAAATGTATCTATTTGCTGCGGATGCTCAAGCATTAACTGATAATTATGATAACCCTAAAAAAGTAAGAGATAATGTTTTTGAAGTAGCACTTGATAATTTAGCTTGTGGAATAGACCCTGATAAAGTCAACTACTTTATTCAATCGGAAGTACCCGAATTAACCGAACTTACATTTTATTATATGAATTTAGTAACCATCGCTAGGTTACACCGTAATCCTACAGTAAAAGAAGAAATCAAACAAAAAGGAATGAACGAAAGCATTCCTGCTGGTTTTTTCACATATCCAGTTAGTCAAACTGCCGACATTACCGCATTTAAAGCAACCATTATCCCAGTAGGGGATGACCAATTACCAATGATAGAACAAGCAAGAGAAATAGTAAGAAAATTCAACTCAATATATGGCAACGTCTTAGTAGAACCTGAAGCATTATTGCCTAAAACATTAAATGAAAAGCGCCTCGTAGGCATTGATGGCAACTCTAAAATGAGTAAATCACTAAACAACTGCATCTATTTGAAAGATAGTGAAGAAGAAATAAAAAGAAAAGTATTCTCTATGTACACCGACCCTAATCACATAAAGGTAACCGACCCAGGAAAAGTTGAAGGCAACGTCGTATTTACTTATTTAGACGTCTTTTGCAAAAATGATTCATTTACCAAATATCTACCTGAATATAAAAACCTTGATGAATTAAAAGCACACTACGAAAAAGGTGGACTTGGCGACATGAAAATAAAAAAATTCCTAAACGACATCTTACAAGAAGAATTAAGACCAATAAGAGAAAAAAGAGAAAAACTAGAAAAAAATCCTGAATACGTATATAGTGTCCTCAAAGAAGGAACCAAAAAAGCTAGGATTAAAGCCAGTGAAACATTAAAAGAAGTAAAAGAAGCCATGAAAATTAACTATTTCGATAACGATTCATTACTTCATGAATTAAAAAATAGATAGGTGATATAATGAAAAACTTAAACGTTGTATTTATGGGAACTCCCACCTTTGCTGTACCAATATTAGAAGCATTAATTGAAAATACCAAAGTTTCCTTAGTAGTATGCCAACCAGATAAAGAAAAAGATAAAAAAGGTAACATTATAATACCTCCAATAAAGAAAGTTGCCTTAGAACACAACATCCCTGTATTTCAGCCAGTAAGAATAAAAGAAGATTATCAAAAAGTATTGGATATGCAACCTGATATTATTATTACTTGTGCTTTTGGCCAAATAATACCAGAAATATTACTCAACTATCCCAAATATAAATGCATCAATGTTCATGCCTCATTACTTCCTAAATTAAGAGGTGGAGCCCCAATACACTGGGCTATCATTAATGGCGAAAAAGAAACTGGAGTAACCATCATGTATATGGATACCCATATGGACAGTGGTGATATAATAACCAGTGAAAAAATAAAAATTGAAAGTGATGACATCTTAGATACCCTATATAATAAATTAAGTTTACTAGGAAGAGACTTACTCATGAAAACACTCCCTAACATTATAAGTGGCAACATTAAAAGAACAAAACAAGATGAAAGCAAAGTAACACTAGGATACAACATTAAAAAAGAAGAAGAACATATTAATTTCAACAAAAACAGCATAGATATACATAACCTTGTAAGAGGACTAAATTCTAATCCAGGTGCCTACTTTATCATGAATGATGAAAGAGTTAAAGTATATGAAACTAACATTTTAGATAAGAAATATGAAGGAACCATTGGAGAAATTGTTGACATTAACAACGAAGGCCTAATAGTAAAAACCAAAGACTCCTCTATCATAATAAAAGACATAAAAGTAGAAGGAAAAAAAAGAACAAAAGTAAAAGATTATTTAAACGGAATTAAAGATAAAAACAGTTTAATAGGAATTATTTTAAAATAATATTTAATTAATTTAAAAAATTTGTTATAATAAACAAAAGAGTAGGAAGTGGTATTAATGAACAACAACTTTTCATTTAATTACAATAAAGATTTAGGCGAGAAAAAAGTTTATACAGAACAAGTAGAAGAAACACCAATAAATTATGATTATAATAACTACAACAAAAACAACAAGCAAACAAACAAGTATAAAATAATTGGCATATTACTTGGTGGTTTTCTTGTCATACTTGTTTTATTTATTATATTAGGCCTATCTATTAGAAATAATATAGATAAAATAGATTTTGATAACAATAATACTAATAAAGATAATACTAATAAAGATAATAATTATAGTGAATACACATATGATATCAGTTATAAAATAGAAGATAAAACCAATTTATGTAAATATAAAATAACCACAAAAGATAAATATATTTACATTGTAAAAACTATTAACGATGTAATTAGTAATTATGTAAGTTACAATGGTTATTATTATTTAATAGAAGAAAATGACTATAGATTAGCCTATGAAAAAGAAGTATTTGATATAATACCTTACCAATTCCTAGACATCAACAACATTAATAATTATATAAAACTAGGCACGGAAAAAAATGATAACATCGTCAAAAGATACAACATAAAAATAAAAGATATAACTCTACTTGATAACACAGACGATATAACTATTAACTTAATAGGTAATGATTACGAAATAGATTATACTAATTTATTAAAATTATATGATAAATATGATTACATTAAAGTAACAGTAAATATGAAGTAGGTGAGACTTATGCTAAATAAAAAGGGATACACACTAGTAGAACTATTATCAGTATTAGTTATTATCAGCATTATTGCCCTAATAATTATACCAGTAAGTTTACATAGTTTAGATATATCCAATGATAAAGTAGAAGAAGCATTCAAAGTAAGAATTAAAGATTTAGTAGATACCTACATCTTATTTAACATAAAAAATGTTGAATTAAAAGAAGAAGGTACCATGAACGACAAATATTTAAAGACTATTACCTTAAAAGATGTCCTACTATATAATGATATATCCAATATAGTTAATCCAAAAAACAGCATGGGTTGTAATATAGAAACATTAATTGATATATACAAAGATAAAAATAACAATTATTGTTTCAAAATAGAATCCTTAGAATGTCTTGCCCAAGATAAAAGCATCAATACTTGTAAATAAGGGGGTATTTATGAAAAAAGTATATATTATTGCATTAATTAGTTTAATTATAGATCAAATAGTTAAAATACTAGTCTCTAATTACCTAATATTAGGACAAACAACCAAAATAATAAACAACTTTTTTTATTTAACCTACGTTCAAAACACAGGCGCGGCTTTTTCAATTTTAATAGGCTATAGATATATACTAATTATTATTACCCTTATCTTTTTATACTACTTGTATAAGGATACAAAAAAACAAACCAACCCTAACAAACTAGCAATTCTCAGCCATGGCCTATTACTTGGAGGAATAATAGGCAACTTAATAGATAGAATCATATATGGTTATGTCATTGATTATTTAGATTTTATGATATTTAACTATAACTTTCCTATCTTCAACTTAGCCGATACATTTATTGTAATTGGGTGTATAATATTAGTTATTAATTCTTACGCAAAGGGGGAAAATTCATGAAAATAGAAGTATTAGAAAATAATATAAGATTAGATAACTATTTAATTGACAAATTAGATAGCAGTAGAAGCAAAATACAAAAACTAATAAAAAATAACAGCATATTAGTAAATGACAAAAACACTAAAAGCAGTTATTTAGTTAAAACAGGCGACATTATTACCATAACCGATGTAAAAGAAGAAAGTAGTAATATAGAACCTGAAGATATAAAATTAGATATTGTTTATGAAGACGAATATTTACTTGTCGTTAACAAACCAAGTGGTATGGTAGTACATCCTGGATGTGGTAATAGAAATCATACCTTAGTAAATGCCTTAATGCACCATTCAAAGTTAAGCAACTTAGACAACATAAGACCGGGAATAGTACATAGAATTGATGCCTATACAAGTGGTTTACTCATGGTTGCAAAAGACGACAAGACACATAGAGAACTTGCTTTAGAATTAAAATCTAACAAAGCAAAAAGAAAATATTTAGCATTAGTACATGGAGTTATAGTAGAAGATACAGCAACGATTGATGCCCCGATAGGAAGAGATACCAAAAACAGAAAAAAAATGTGTGTAACTTCCGTCAATTCCAAAGATGCCATAACTCACATTAAAGTACTTGAACGATACATTGACACAACATTTATTGAATGTACCCTTGAAACTGGTAGAACACACCAAATAAGAGTTCATTTAAGTTATATCAATCATCCAATAGTAAATGACAGTGTATATGGTTACAAAAAACAAATTAATCCCACATTTGGACAAATGCTTCATGCATACACCTTAGGCTTCATACACCCTGTTACACATGAATACTTAGAATTTAAAGCAGAACCACCTAAAGAGTTTATGGAAATATTAAATCATTATAAAACTAATTCATAACAGTAATAGTAAGAGACAAAATTAAAGCAAACAAATTCCAAATAATATAAGGAATCAAATACTTAGAAACAGCTTTATCATAATTATAAGTTGCCTCATATAAATAAAGACTACTCATAAAAACGATTACTGTATCCACAAATGAAAGAAACAAATTTTCTAAGTTAAAAAATAAAATAGTAAACAACTGATTAGATAGATAATTAATAAACAACGCTTTCTTATAAGCTTTATCACTCGTTGGATAAACCTTATAAACAGTATAAGCAATTAAAATAAATAAAACAAACCAAACAATAGGAAATATAATTTTTGGTGGAGCAAAAAATGGTAAATTTAGACTATTATAATAATTATATTTGCTAGAAGATAATATACTACTAAGAAACCAAGGTAATAAAAATAAAATATATTTTAATATTTTTTTAAATTTCATAATCCACCTCTTTATTTATTTTATGTTTTTTAGTATAATATTATTACATAAAGGAGGAAAAAATGCAAGTTGATACAAAAGATTCAAATATTATGAAATTAATGCATTATTTCATCACCAGTGAGCATTACAACCCTGTATTGTTACATGGACTTGATGATGAAATATGGCTTGAAAATATGAACAGCCCATATAAAGTAGTTAGAATAGTAAACCATTATATTCATAATAACGAACAATTAGATTTTGATATTTTCAAATTTAAACGTATGCTAAAATCATTACAAAAACAAACATTTTGCCATAGAATGAAAGTCCTAAATATATATGTTGACTTAGGAGATAACGTTAATTTAAAAGAAGATGATGTTTGCGATAACATTTACTTAAATAATTTAACTGATTTAAATAAAAAAAATATTATAGAAGTATTTCCTGATATCATAGATAAAACCCAATATCAAGAAAAAGGTATTGAATTATATGCCAAGTTAGCGGGTGATATCAATGAGTATAACAGACAAAAAAGTTTAGAAGCAGAAAAACTATTTGGAAAAAGAAAACCTATTATTACATATCTTATTATAGCAATATGTGTAATAATGTTTGCTTCAATGTATATTTTTGGTAAAGGATCTTATGATAATTTAACCTTGCTTAAATTTGGGGCAAACCTTGATATCTTAGTAAAAAATGGAGATTATTACCGCTTATTAACATGTGCTTTTCTCCATATTGGAATTATGCATCTATTACTTAACATGTATGCCCTATATGTTATAGGGCCTCAAGTAGAAAGCTTTTATGGTAAATTTAAATTTATTATCATTTACATAATAAGTGCCATAAGTGGAAGCATGTTATCCATAGCATTCTCTCACAATGTTATCTCAGCCGGCGCTTCTGGAGCAATATTTGGCCTACTAGGCTCATTACTATATTTTGGATATTATTATAGACCATATTTAGGCAATGTCATTAGAAGTCAAATATTACCACTCATAATAATTAATTTAATATTCGGTTTCATTGCCGAAGGCATTGATAATGCAGCCCACATAGGAGGATTAATTGGTGGAATACTAGCCTCAGTCGCAGTAGGAATAAACAATAAAGAAAGCAAAGGAGATAATATTCATGGTATCATCTTACTAGCAATATATCTAACCTTTATAATCTATTTAGCCTTTATAAGATAAGGGAACGTGTCAAGCAATACATTATTATTTTCTTCTTTTTTTGCTTTTTTTTAAATAATGTGATATAATGCTTATGAAGGTAGGGAATTAAATGAAAAAGAAATTCAAAAATATAATCTATATTGTCTTTATGATTTCTCTATTGATTGTACCATTTGTGAATGCAAATGCAAAAACACTTAACGATATGTATAAAGAATTAGAAAACTTAAAAAATCAAAAGAGAATCGCGGACAATAACAAAAAAATGACAGAACAAGAAATAAAAAACGTTGAAAAAAGCATTTATAACAATTCTGTTGCAATAGAAAACACCAGAAATGAAGTAAAAAAAGCAAATGAAGACATCGAAAAATCAACAGAAGACATCAAAAACAAGAAAAATGAAACCAAAGAGTTACTTAAATTCTTACAAAAATCTAACGGAGAGAATGTTTACCTAGAATATATTATGGAAGCTGATTCATACACTGAATTAATATACAGATATTCAGTTGTCAACCAAATATCTAGCTATAACAATAAAGTAATGACTGACCTAGAAGAGCTAATTAAAAAGTTAGAAAAAAGCAAAGTTGACTTAGCCGAAAAAGAGAAAAAACTACAAAATCAAATCAGTGAACTATCTAGCAAAAAAATATCTCTAGGAAGCAAATTAGTAGGATTTACAGAAGGTGTAACATCAGTAGAAGAAGACATCAAAATATTACAAGACGAAATAAATTATTACAAAAATACCTTAGGTTGCTCATTGTATCAAGACATCAATTCCTGCGTATCTATCGCATATGCCTCATCATTTAGATACCCTCTAGTAAGTGGTAGAGTAAGTAGCCTATATGGAGGTAGAAGTTTAGGCGACTTCCACTACGGCCAAGACTATGGTGTAGCCGAAGGAACCAAAGTATATGCATCAGCCGCAGGAAAAGTAGCCTACATTAGATATAAGTCAACATGTGGTGGAAACCAAGTATACATCTATCACAATGTCAAAGGCAAACCTTATACCACAATGTATTTACACTTATTATCTGTAAATGTTTCAGTCGGTCAAACAGTTACATCGGAAACCGTAATAGGCTTATCTGGTGGTGGAGATACAACAACCTCGCCAAAACCTATATATTGCCCATGGAAGAAAACAGGTAAAGGATACGATAAATGTTCCTGTGGAGCCCACTTGCATTTTCAACTTGTTGAAGGACATCGCGTCGCTGGAGCAAGTAACTATACAATAAATCCAAAAGAAATCTTCCCAAGTTTAACTCACATTGGAGCATCTTGGAACAGAAGATAAATCATCAAGGCTAGCTTAGCCTTTTTTTAGGAGGCACTTATGAAAGGACTTACCAACCAAGAAGTACAAACAAGATTAAAAAACAAAAAAAACAACAATTTAGATAATAACTACTCAAATACCATAAAAAACATTATTATAAGCAACATATTCACCTTATTTAACCTAATCAACATCTTCTTAGCCATCCTAGTAATATTTACAGGCGAATATACCAACCTATTATTCATCTTTGTCATTGTAATCAACACCATCATTGCTATCCACCAAGAAATCACTTCAAAAAAAATTATTGACAACCTAAAACTAACCATCCAAGACAAAGTAACCGTAATAAGAGAAGGTAAAAAAATACAAATCGACGAAAAAGATATTGTTATCGATGATATCATTGTCTTAAAACAAGGAGAACAAGCAATTGTTGATGCCACGGTCATAACCAGTGATTTATGCGAAGTAGACGAATCTATTATCACCGGAGAATCCACCAACATAATAAAGAAAAAAGACGATAAAATATATTCAGGCACCATCATCGTATCAGGCACCATTACCTGTAAAGTCATTGCCTTAGGCAGTGATACCTATGCATCCAAACTAGTCGAAAACACCAAAAGCATCAAAACAAACGAAACATTCTTAAGAAAAAACCTAAACAAAATACTCAAGCTAATCATGATAATTATCATTCCCTCAATGATTCTTTTATTCATATCTTCCTATTACTTTAATCACACATCATTAAATCAAGCCATCTTATCAACAGTGGCAGGAGTAATAGGCATGATTCCATCAGGACTAATTCTCCTAACCAGCATAACATCATCAGTCGGCACCATAAAAATGGCCAAAAAGAATGTTATCATCCAAAAACTAACCGGCATTGAAACTCTAGCGAGCATAGACACATTATGCCTAGACAAAACAGGAACCATCACCGATTCAACCTTCAGTGTCGTTGAAGTAATCACCCTAGACAAAAAATACGAAATAAACAACATTATCAAAAATATGGACAGCACAAACATTAACGAAACCGACAAAGCCCTAGACAAATACTTTACCAAAACAAAAAATTATAAAGTGTTAAAAAAAGTACCATTCTCTTCATACCGCAAATGGAAAATGGTAACCTTTGAAAAAGAAAACACCTTTATCCTGGGTGCCCTAGAATACATTTGCCAAACACCACAAAAATACCATAAATATACTGATAAATACTATGAAAAAGGCTATCGCATCCTCACCCTAATGCATTCAAACGAAACAGCATCCAGCAACAACTTACCAAAAGAAAGAAGAGTAATAGCCTTCATAATACTAAAAGATAACATTAGAAAAAACGTTGAAAATGCACTTACATACTTTCAAAAGCAAGGAGTCGACATCAAAATATTATCAGGTGATAACCCCGTAACAGTATCCAAAATAATGAAACAAATCAACTATGAACATTATGACAAATATATAGATTGTTCCACCTTACCTGATGACTATTACAAAATAAAAGAAATAGTTAAAAAAAATCATATTTTTGGTAGAGTAACACCATATCAAAAACAACAAATCATCAAAATATTAAAAGAAGATAAAAGCATTGGAATGATAGGAGATGGAGTAAACGACATATTAGCCCTAAAAGAAGCAGACTGTTCCATTGCCCTGAATTCAGGTATACAGGCGGCCAAAAATGTTTCTCAAATAGTATTAATCGACTCAGATTTTACTAAACTACCAGACATCGTAAATGAAGGTAGAAGAGTAATAAATAATATGTTAAAAGTATCTAGCCTGTATCTAGTAAAAACCACCTATTCATTTTTACTAACAATATTATCGATATTATTATCATTTAATTACCCATTTTACCCAATTCAATTAACCCTAATAGGAAGTTTATGCGTAGGACTACCATCATTTATTTTAGCATTAGAACCAAATAATGAGAAAGTAGATAAAGATAATCTCAAAAAAGTATTTGCTTATTCTATACCATCTGGTATAACAGTATGTATTAATGTATTATTATTACTACTAGTAACAAAAATATTCCATCTAAATATAGAAAATTATAAAATGGCACTTGTGGCATCAACAGGTATAATTAATCTAATAATAATAAATAATATCAGCAAAAATTCTACTAAAATAGCCAAAATCTTACTTAGTATATGCGGAATAACATTCATCCTATCACTTTTAATATTCTATAAAATATTGTTATTACCTAAATACAATA
>ERZ779673.543-NODE-543-length-16378-cov-3.440483_pt1 | contig 16378 bp, 11 predicted proteins | sample MGYA00511956_ERZ779673 | MGnify/ENA primary metagenome ERZ779673 (study PRJEB29588, sample SAMEA2152065) | human gut metagenome | biome: human gut; feature: human-associated habitat; material: faeces | place: Denmark | collected 2008/2010 ... | reverse complement strand
ATGTGGAACAGTATATTTATAAAAATAATTGTTTTTTTGAGGAGGAAATCATATGGATTTTAGTATATGTCCTTTATATGGCGTAACTAGGAAAAGAGATTTAAATGAATTATTAAAAATAAAATTAATATTTATAATTTAGATATAATTAATAGGAAAGAAGCTATTGTTAAAATAAAATATAAAGATTATCTTAAATTAAAAAAAATGCATACTATCTATCATTTTAATATATATAGTTATCATGGTAAATTAAAAATAAGAAATTATATTAAAAAAAATTATATTTTTTATACTGCTATAATATTGGGATTAATATTATTATTTATTTTATCTAAAATGATATTTAGTATAGAGGTAATTCATTCTAATAAAGATATAAGAGATTTAATATATAAGGAATTAAATTATCATGGTATTAATACTTTTACATTTAAGAAAGATTATCATAAATTAGAAAGTATAGAGAATAAGATACTTAGTGATAATAAAGATAAATTGGAATGGATAGAGATTAATATTAGTGGTACTAAATATATTGTTAAGGTGTTAGAAAGAAAATTGAATAATAATAATGTTGATGATAATATATATAATGTTGTAGCATCTAAGAATGCTATTATTAGTAAGGTTAAGGCTAGTCATGGGGTTATATTAAAGAATACTAATGATTATGTTAGGAAAGGAGAAGTTATAATATCTTCTAATGTTATTTTGCCTAATGGTAGTGTTAATTTAACAAATGCTAGTGGGACTGTATATGGAGAAGTATGGTATGAAGTTGAGGCTACTCATCCATATATTTATAAGGAAGAAAGTGCTACTGGTAAGAAGAAGGAAGTTTATGTTATTAAATTTTTAAATAAAAGGTTTTCAATATTTGATTTTAATCATTTTGATACGTTTAAATATAGTGAGAAGGTTATTTTAAAAGATAATTATAATATTATAAGGTTTGTTAAGGAAAAGCAATATGAATTAAAGGTAATTGACGAATATTATACTAAGGAAGAGTTAATTAATAAGATGGTAGATATTGCTAAGAATAAGATAAGTGAGAATTTAGAAGATGATGAGTATATTAAGAATTATTTTATTTTAGAAGATACTTTTAATGAAAGTGGAATTACTTTAAAAATTTTTTTTAGTGTTGTTGAAAGTATTGGGGTTTTAGAAAAAATAGAAAATATTGTACAAAATGAATAGTAAAAAAAAGATAAATATGTTATACTTAATGTGGAATAGCAAGGAGGATATTATGTTAGAGTTAAAGAATATTTGTAAAAGTTATAAAACAGGGGATTATTATCAAAAAGCTTTACATAATGTTAATTTAAAGTTTAGAGAAAATGAGTTTGTGGCTATTTTGGGGCCATCGGGAAGTGGAAAGACAACTTTACTTAATATTATTGGTGGCTTAGATAGGTATGATACTGGTGATTTAATTATTAATGATGTATCTACTAAAGAGTTTAAAGATAGTACTTGGGATGCTTATCGTAATAATAGTGTTGGTTTTATTTTTCAAAGTTATAATTTGATTAGTCATATATCTATTTTAGAAAATGTAGAGATGGGTATGACATTAAGTGGAGTAAATGCTAGTATTAGAAAAGAAAAAGCGGTTGAGGCACTAAGAAGTGTTGGCTTAGAGAAACATATTAATAAAAAGCCTAATCAATTATCAGGAGGGCAAACTCAGAGAGTGGCAATTGCTAGGGCTTTGGTAACAGATCCTGATTTGATTTTAGCAGATGAACCATCTGGGGCACTTGATTCTAATACATCGATTCAAATAATGGAATTAATTAAAAAGATTAGTAAAAAGAAATTAGTAATTATGGTAACTCATAATGAAGAGTTAGCTAATACTTATGCTAGTCGTGTTATTAGATTAAAAGATGGTGAAATAATAAGTGATAGTAATCCATTTAAAGAAGAAGAACAAAGTGATAGTAATTATCAAATAAGAAAGACATCAATGAGTTTTTTCACTGCCTTAAAATTGTCATTTAAAAATATTATTACTAAAAAAGGTAGAACATTACTAACGGCTTTTGCTTCATCAATTGGTATTATTGGTATTGCTTTGATTTTGTCTTTATCAAATGGATTTAATATAGAAGTAGATAAGTTTGAAGAAAACACTTTATCTTCAATGCCTATTATGATATCTTCGACATCAGTATCGATGGATGAGGAAACTGTTAATAAGTTAATGGATACAAATAAGAGTGATGAGAATACTTTTACTTCTAAAAAGGAAATATATCCAATGGAAGATTATAAGGAAACTTTGACACATAAGAATACTTTTAATCAAGAATATATTGATTATGTTGAGAGCTTAGATAAAACTTTAGTTAATGGAATTGGTTATACTAGGTATACTAATTTAAATATAATTACTAAGAAGAATGGTGTATATGCTCCTTTGGGATTATCTATGTTAGAGTTTGTATCAATACCTAAGAAATTAGATAGTAATGATATAAATGGAGTTTTAGAAGATAATTATGATTTATTATATGGAAGATTACCTAAGAATAAAGAAGAACTTGTTTTGGTAGTAGATAAGAATAATCGTATTAGTAAGAAGATTCTTATGGCTTTAGGATTAGATGCTACTAAGGATAAACTTGATTTTAATGAGATAGAAAAAATTAATCTTAAATTAGTATTCAATGATGATTATTATAAGAAGATGGGTAATTTTTATACTGTTAATACTGACTTTGAAAAGTTATATAATATGGAAAATAATTTGAATTTGAAAATGGTTGGTATTATACGTTGTAAGGAAGAGAAGAAACAGATATTGGGTAGTAGTTATGGACTTTCTTATACAAATGATTTACTTGATTATGTGATAGAAGTTAATTCTAAATCTAGTGTTGTAAAAACACAGAGTGAATTAAATTATAATGTTTTAAGTGGGCAACCTTTTGAAGAAGGAGAAGATAGTACTAATACTAAAGAGATTATGATGTCGTATTTAGGTGGTAGTAGTATTCCTGTTATTATTAATATTTATCCTAAAAATTTTGATGCTAAGGATAAGATATTAAATTATTTGGATGATTATAATAAGAATTTAAATGAGGAAGATAAGATTATATATACTGATTTAGGAGCTTTAATATCTTCTATGAGTAGTAGTATTATGGATGCTATTACGATAGTACTTATTGCATTTTCTTCTATCTCTTTAGTAGTAGCCGTTATTATGATAGGAATTATTACTTATATTTCAGTATTAGAACGTACTAAAGAAATAGGCATTTTGAGGGCTCTTGGTGCTAGAAAAAAAGATATTGCAAGAGTATTTAATGCGGAGACATTTATCATAGGTACTGTATCAGGATTACTAGGTATATTTATAGCTAGAATCTTAGTATTTCCTACCAATAAGATAATATTAGATGCTACAGGACTAGATAATGTTGCTAAAATGAATCCATTACATGCGTTGCTTTTAATAATTATAAGTGTTACTTTAACGGTAATAGGAGGTTCTATACCAGCACATATGGCTAGTAAGAAAGATCCTGTTATAGCACTTAGAACTGAATAGGCTTATGCCTGTTTTTTTCTTTTGCTAGTACATTAAAACATTATAAAATATAGATTTTTATATGTGATTTTGATAGAATATAGTTATACTTCTAAAGATAATTATCTTTTTATGAAAAAATAATGAATTTAAGTTTACTTCTATATGATAATTTATATAATAAAAAAATCTTTTACTGATAACGCGAATAGCAAATGTCATAATATTTAAAAAAAGTAAAAATAATCTTGCTATTTATAAAATATAATGCTATAATTTATCTAGGATAAGGAGGATTTAATAATGAAAAAATTAAATAGTAAAGGTTTTACTTTAATAGAACTATTATCAGTTATTGTTATTTTGGCTATTATTATTGCTATTACTACTCCAAGGATATTTAATGCTGTTGATAATTCTAAGAAGAGTGCGCTTGATTCTAGTGCATCATCATTAAAAAGTTGGTACAATGAAACAAAATTAGCGGATAATGTTGCTGATGAAAGTGATAAAATATTGACAGGTTATGAAGCTACAGAAGCAAAGCAATGCTTAGATGAAGGTTTCTTTAAAGTGGCTAAACAAAGTTCTGCTCAATTTAAATTAGGAACAAAGGTAAGTGAAGGATGTTCATTTTATTATAAGAAAGATGGAGCAGTTGAATTTGTACTTGTTGCTAATGAGAATGGTAAGTTCTATTTAGGAGATGCTGTTAGTAAAAACGAAAGTTATAAATATATGTGGGCTAGTAGTGATGGTACTAATAGTTGGAATAATAAAGAGTTAGGATTTACTGATTAATTAGTGTATTAAATGATAGATATAAAACTATCATTTTTCTTTTAATTATGATAAAATGATTTTAAGGATGTGATGATATGGCTACGATGTGGACAAATGAACAGCTTGATGCCATTAATAAGGAAGGGACAAATATAATAGTCTCTGCGGGAGCGGGAAGTGGAAAAACAGCAGTACTTACCGAGAGAGTAATTAGGAAACTAAAAAGTGGAGTACCTATTACGAGATTACTTATTTTGACATTTACTAATATGGCTTCAAAGGAAATGAAGGATAGAATAAGAGAATCTATTAAGGATGATGAGAGTTTAAAAGAACAACTTAATTTGTTAGATACAGCATTTATTACAACGTTTGATAGTTATGCTTTATCTATTGTCAAGAAATATCATTATAAAGTAGGGGTAAGTAATAATATTGAGATTGCTGAGAGTAGTATCATTGATTTAAAAAAGATTGAATTAATAGATAAGATATTTGAATCTTTTTATTGTAAAGATGATGATTTGTTTATTAAATTAATTACAGATTTTTGTATTAAAGATGATAAGGAAATAAAGGATTATATTTTAACAATTAGTAACAAGTTAGATATGAAATATGATAAAATAGATTATTTAAATGGTTATTTAAATAATTATTATAGTGATACTTTTTTAGATAATATGATTTTAGAGTATACTAAGTTATTAAATAAGATAATTGATGAGATAAAGGAATTACTTACTAATATATCTAGTTATGTAGATAGTAATTATTATTTAAAATTAGAAAATAGTATGATTAATTTACTTAGTGCTAATGATTATGATTCGATTAAGGAGAATATTAATATAAAACTTCCTATGATTCCAAGAGGTACAGGAGATGAGGCTAAGAAATTAAAGGAAGAAATAAAAAATAATATAGATAAATTAAAGGAATATGCTATATATGATGATGTTAATCATATAAAAGAAACGATTTTATTAACTAAAGATTATGCTAAGGTTATAGTATCTATTTTATTGAAATTGGATAAAGAATTAAATGATTATAAGAAAGAAAATGAGTTATATGATTTTACTGATATAGCAAAATTAGCTATTAAGATAGTAAGTGAAAATGATGATATTAAGGAAGAACTTAGGAATAGTTATAATGAAATAATGATAGATGAGTATCAAGATACTAATGATTTACAGGAATTATTTATTTCTAATATTAGTAATAATAATACTTATATGGTAGGAGATGTTAAGCAGTCAATATATAAATTTAGGAATGCTAATTTATATATATTTAAGAATAAGTATGATAATTATGCTAATTTAGATGGTGGTATTAAGATAGATTTAAATAAGAATTTTAGGTCAAGAGAAGAGGTAATAAGTGGTATTAATTTGATATTTGATTATATCATGAATGATAATATGGGTGGTGCTTCTTATAAAAAAGAGCATCGTATGATATTTGGTAATCTTACATATAATGCTTTTAAGGCTAAACAAAATAATAGTTTAGAGATATATAATTATAATGAGGATAAGAAATTTTCTAAGGAAGAAACTGAGATATTTATTATTGCTAATGATATATTGAATAAGATTAAAAATAATTATGAAGTATATGATAAGAATAAAAAGGAATTAAGAAGTGTTGATTATAGTGATTTTGTTATTTTAGTGGATCGTATTACCAATAGTTATTTATATAAGAAAATATTTAAGTATTTAAATATACCTTTAATAGTATATAAAGATAGTGTTATTAATGATTCTGTTATTTATACGGTTATTAAAAATATTATTGGTTTAATTATTAAAGTATATAGTAAATGTTATGATGAGGAATTTAAGTATTTATATGTGAGTATAGCTAGAAGTTTTTTAGTAGAATATAGGGATGATTATATTTTTGATGTGGTTATGAATAATAAGTATTATGAGACTAGTTTATTTAATAAGGTTAAGGATATTGCTGGGAAGGTAGATTATTTAACAATAAGTGGTGTTTTGGATTTAATAATTGATGATTTTAATATTTATGATAATCTTATTAAAATAGGTAATATCAGTGATTGTTTAAGCGATATTAATTATATGAAAGAATTATTTTTGAAGATGAATAATTATAATTTGAGTGAATTATATGATTATTTAAAAGGAATAAATGATAATGGAATAGATTTGAAATATTTAAAGGTAGATAATTTTACTAATGGGGTAAAGTTAATGACAATTCATAGGTCTAAGGGGTTAGAATATAATATATGTTATTATAATATGTTGTTTAAGGAATTTAATTTAAGGGATGTTACTGATAAGTTTTATTATGATAATAAGTATGGAATAGTTATGCCTTATATAGATAATGGAATAAATAGGACGATTATTAGTAAGATGGTTAAGGATAATTATTATAATGAGGAAATAAGTGAAAGAATTAGGTTATTTTATGTGGCTATGACTAGGGCTAAGGAAAAAATGATAGTTATAGTAAATGATATATATGAGAGTGATGTGAAGAAGAAATTTAAGAGTTTTAGGGATATTATTTTAAGTATTAGGGATTGTTTATCTAATAATATTACTGATTATGATATTAGTAAAATAAATATTACTAGGGATTATAATTATGGAAAAAATGATGTTTATAGAGCAGATAATGCTAAAGTGCTGAAGGTTAATGAATTAGTAATAGATAATGGTTACATAGAGGAATCAAGTTATTCTAAGAAGACTAATAATATTTTTTCTTATGACGAGAAGAAGTTATTGGAAGTAGGGGAAAGGTTGCATTATATTCTTGAGGTAATTGATTTGAAACATCCTAATTTGGATATAATAAAGGATTATTTTATTAGAGATAAGGTGAGTAGTTTATTAAGTAGTGATTTGTTTAAAAATATAGGTAATGCTAAGATATATAAAGAATATGAATTTATATATAATCATGATTTAGTTAAGAGGCATGGTATTATTGATTTGATGTTAGAGTATGATAATTATATAGATATAATTGATTATAAATTGAAGAATATTGATGATACAAATTATTTGAAGCAATTAGAGGGATATATGGAGTATATTAAGAGTATTAGTAATAAGGATGTTAATATTTATTTGTATTCACTTATTGATAAGAAGTATAAGAAATTAAATTAAGAATAGTTGTTTTAATATAAAAAAACTCGTTTCTATGTTTAGAAAACGGGTTTTTTCAGTAATGGTTATTTTTCTATATAAGTGATTACTATTTCATCTATTTTGGATAAGGTAGTATTTGGTTTGATATTTTGTTTAACTATCATGCCTTTTTTGTCTTCATTATATTGAGGGTCGTTTTCGTCTATTTTTATATAAGTAGGTGAAGGGATGTTAATGTTATATTTGGTTAATTTATTGTACCAGGTTTTAAATTCTAATAATGTTTTATCTGTGAAATTAGGGAAAAGGCATAAATTTTTATCTTTGTTTTCTTCTAGGGTGCAGTCATAATATGTAACTTCTTCTACTACATTGGTATTTGAATGTTTTGATACTGTTATTATAAGATTATTTTTGATATTTTTAACACGGTAGCCATAAGGATAATTTTGATTTATGATTAGTCCTTCTTGGATACTAGATTCTTCTTCTTTGAATGTTACATTAATATTGTGTTTGTTTGCCCATGATATAACATCAGTTTTGCTTTTGTTCTTGAAGTTGGGTAGTGTTTCGATGTAATCTACTATTTTATAATTTCCTTTACCAATTAATGGTTTTTCGTATTCTTCATCAGTTGTATAGGTAAAGGTTTTTATTAATTCTGGGTCGATTAGTCCTAAATTGATTTTCATTTCTTTTTTAACATCATCTCGGCTACCACGATAGTAAATGTAGTTATATAGGGTTAGTTGCATGTTTTCATCATATATGTATTGCTCATAGCCACTTAGGTAGAGTCTTTCAATATTGATGGCTTCTGTATTTTCACTTTTTTTGGAAACTACATCCATGAAGATGTCGTATAGGGATAGAATTGTTTTGGTGGACATATTGGTATCCATATTTTTAGAAATAGTTTCTAGGATGCTGTAAACATCGTTTAGGTTATTTAGCGTTTTGGCTTTGTTTAAAATACCTTTGATGATGAGTTGTTGATTTTGTCCTCTTATTACGTCTGATAGGGTATTGCCTAAGTATTTTTTGCCACATGCATATTGTTCGGGAGTTTCTTTTCTATGTCTTGCTAAGGCTAAGACTTGTTCTCCATTTAATGTTTGTATTCCTTTTTCAACATAGATGGTGTGTTTGCCAAATCTTCTTTTGCTGTCTTGTTCACAGAAATTATAAGGAACATCAACTTCAATGCCTTTTAGTGTGTCTACTAAGTCAACGACTCCTTTAAAGTTGATTTTTACGTAATAATCTATTTTGATGTCTAGAAAATTTTCGATGGTTTTCATCATGCATGGTGCTCCTTGCCAAGCTGCATGGGTTATTTTATTTTCGTATTGATTTTTAAAACACGCAATAGGGACATAGGTGTCTCTTGGTATAGATAGCATCGTGGTATTTAAAGTATTAGGGTTGAACGTTACTAATATTAAGGCGTCTCCGTTAAATGATGCGTTTTTGGCGAGTTCATCAGCTTCCGAGTCAACACCCATGATTAATAGGGTGAAAGGTTCGGTTAATTTTTTGTTTGAAGTGGTGGTGTTTTTTGTTTTGTCGGTTTGGTTTTTTGTTAGTAAAACACTTGTCTCTTTACTGATGTTTGTATATTTATCAATGCTGTTATAACTAGTAACATAATTGCTTGGTAGGAAGCCAGCATCTATTTTGTTATCATATAGGTCATTTAAAATATGAATGAATTGATCGTATTTTTTGATGGTAACTCTGTTTAAATTATTTTCTTTAATTACTTTATTGGGTAAGATGTTGCCATCGATAGAAGTTTCGTCGTTTAGAATACCTATGGTTTTGATTGTATTTAATTTTAGGTTGTTTTCTTTTAAGGTAACTAGGCTGGTGGAATAGGTAACTTTGTCTTTGCTAAAATTATTTATTATATTTAATACTTTGTTGGCATTATAAGAAATAAATAGAAAGATGATACTTAAGATAATCATGATGACTGAGGTGGTAATGTTTTTTGATTTTAATCTTATGAAGAAGATGATGTTAATTAATAGTAGGATAACTATAACTATGTATCTAATTATGTCTTCGATGCCAACGAAACTTAAGATGTTAATTATTAGATAGATGTTACATATGGTAAATAAAATGAAAGTTATTTTATTAAATATATATTTGTTTTTTTTCTTTTTTTTAGTGTTTTTCATATAATCAACTCCAATGTTATTATATACTAGTTAGCAATTTAAGTAAATAATAACATGGAATAATAAATAAAAATGACATTTTATGTAAAAAAATATTTGTTTTTAAGGATTGCTTTGATGTGATGTTATAATGTGGTAATGAGTTATAGCAATTTAAAAGGTGGAGGAGTGTGAGTAAAAAAAATTAAAAAATTGAAAAAAACACTTGCATATTTTTGAATTTTATAATATGATTATTATGACATAGATATATGTCCACTCTTATTGGAAGATTATAAGAGTGTATTCAACCAAAACCCCCTGAAGGAGCCGAAAGGCTCCATTTTTGTTTTTATTAAAGGGTTTAAAGCCTATTAAGTAATTTTAGGTACACTTTTAGGTACACAAATTTAAAATAAGTTAAAATTTTTTTGACAAATCTAATGAAAATTTATGTTTTTTCATTTATTTTGTCAAAGATATAAAACCTAAGAAAATGTACTTTAAAATTTCTTTTTTTATGTGTATGATACTGACAAATAGGAACTTTTTTGTTATAATGTTATTAGTGGAGGTGCTAAGATGTCTGAGAGAGAATTAGATTCAAGTATAAATGATTATATTGAAACAGAAACACCTAAAAACTATGTAAAACAACAAGAGTGGGATATGGCTATTGGACTTCAAGAAGTTGATAACTTAAAACCATCTAAATATTTAGAAAAGTTGTTACAAGAAAATGTAACAGGTGAAAAAACAATTTATCAAGTTGAACATGAGCTAAGACAATATTATGTAGAAAAAGATAAAACTGATAAAACAATTCAAGAAGAATTTGAATGTGATTTAGTTTCAACTAGAATAGTCCAATTATTAGAAGAGGATAAGTTTGAGCTATCAGTAGACTATATAAAATATATTCATGAGTATTTATTCAAAGATGTTTATGAATTTGCAGGAGAATTTAGAAAAGTAGATTTTTCTAAACATGAAAGAATTTTAAATAATGATTCAGTTGCTTATGGTGATTGTAAATTATTAGAACAATCATTAGATTATGATATATCATTAGAAAAAAATAAAAAATATGATGAAATGAATATTGTTGATGTAATTAATAATATAACTAACTTTTCTTCAAGCATATGGCAAATACATCCTTTTAGAGAAGGTAATACTAGAACTACAGCATTATTTATAGAAAAGTATTTAGTATCACTTGGATATGATGTAGATAATACTATGTTCAAAGAAAAATCAGTTTATTATAGAAATGCATTAGTAAGAAGTAATTATTTTAATAATTATTTAAATATAAAAGAAGATAATAGTTTCTTAATTAAATTCTATGAGAACTTATTATTAGGTAAAAATAATAATTTACATTCAAGGGATTTAATTGTAGAAGCATTATTTAATAAAGAGAATTAAAAAGAGGCGCTAGTACAGGCTTATTAATTTGATCAGTTTTTGTATTGGCTTTTTTTTAGTAGTAATGGAGAGTATAATTATGAATGAAATAAGTCAAGGTTTCAAAAAATTCATTGTTTTATGATTCTAAAGATTAATAGGTAATTTAATGGAATACGAATTGAAAATTTATTGAATAATGAATTATTCAAATCATTTCCGGTTATCGATTTTTTAGTAATGAGTAAAATATTTCTTTATCTAAAATAGGCAATAAATTTTATCAATTAATTGTTTAAGTTAAAATTATATGTAGGTGGTGTAATTATGAGTAATTTTAATCCAAAGTATGACGATTACAAAAAAGATGGAAAAATATATATATATGATAGAAAAAGTAATGAAGATGGCGGTAACTATAGAATGGCTGAAACTTTTTGTGATATTGGTAATACATATACAGAAACAAAACATACTATTGAGCAACAATCATTAGAATTTGAAATAAAAGATAAAATTAAATTATATGAGTCTGATATTGGCCAAGCAAAGTATTGGTGTTGGCTTGTAGAAACCGAAAAAGGAAATACAACAAGTGGATTGCATATATGTCGAAGAACGGCAAAAGGTAATGTATATAATGAACAAGAAGTGACTTTAAACCCTCATGCTATTAGTGTATTAAAAAAATTTTTAGATGAAATAGAATTGTGCAAAGATGAAACATTACATAAGATTCAAACTTCAAATAATGATTTTGATAAAATATTAACTAAAAATGATTTTTTGAAAATAGTAGAAAAGAATATTTCTAGTATTGATGATTATTACATACTACTTGATATAAAGAAAAAGCAAAAAGCAATTATGGAATTAGAAGAAATAGTTAGTGGTAATCACGGAAATGAGGTGTCAATACAAAAATTTTTGAAAAAGAATTTATGGCTTTTTGGAAATGAGTATGCTACTTTCGTAAAGGAAGAAAAAATAAATTCAAAAAACATCTTAGATGGTATTCCCAAAAATATAGATAATTTTATTGATGTTATAGAAGTTAAATTACCTGAGGTAGAATTGTTTCATTATGATAGTCATCATAATAATTATTATTCTTCTAGTGAATTAACCAAAGCAATTGCACAAACTCAAAATTATATTTTCGAATTAGAAAAAATGACTACCGAAGAAGAATTTCAAATAAATAATAATTGTAAAATTATTAAACCTAGAGGAATAGTTCTTATCGGGACAAGAAAAGAATTAAATGAAGGTGAAGTAAATTATTTAAGAATATTAAATTCTTCATATCATAATCTAACAATTATTACATATCAACAATTATTAGAAAAAGCAAAAAACATATTATCATTATCTGAGAAAGAAAACGCAAATTTAGAAATATAATTTTTAAATGTATATAAATTCATTAGCGTTTTGTACTTAAAAGAAAAAAAGAGACCTAGTCCATTAAAGGACTAGGTCATCTTTGTTTTTAGTTTTAACTATTTCATATTCTTTATAATCATATGATTCTTCTTCAGGATCAGGTAATATATCCTTATGTTCCAATAAGATAGTTGGTTTAGTTTCTATAATATTATTGTTTAATCTACTATTTTGTAATTCGATAATATTAACAATAGAATCAAGTCTATTTTGATACATATGGGAATAGGTGTTTAATGTCTCATCTATTTTTGTGTGTCCTAAATACTTTGCTACAACGTTTATAGTAGCACCACTATTTATTAAAAGTGACGCACAACTATGTCTAAAATTGTGTATTATAATGTGTTTAACTTCTGCCGACTTACAATCTTTGTTTTTTATATGCCTTAACTTTCCATTTGTAATTGGATCAGTATCTCCAAACAAATACCAGTCATCATTAAATTCATAATGTCTTTTAGAAACTTCATATAATACTTTCATCTCTTCCATTAATACTTTTGGTATAGGAATATTTCTTATACTAGATTTTGTTTTAGGTGTAGTTACTATATATGGTTTCTTTTCATCAACTTGAGTTGCTACAGTATTTTTGTTAACACTTAAATATTGATTTTAAAAATCTATATCTTTCCAAAAAATATGTCTAAAAACTTGACATAAATCCAACTTCTTAAATAGTTAAAATTTAATTTTTGTAAAATGCAATAATTTTTTTACCGATTTCGGTAAAAGTATGATATAATTTAAATATTGGGAGGAGATAGAAATGAAAAAACAAAATATTTTTATAATAGGTTTGATATTATTAGCAGTTATCTCATTTATAATATTCATACTAGTATCAGGTAGTGGAAATAAAGGCGGAGGTAATACACCGAAAGACATTAATGACATTATTAATACTATAAATAAAAATAACAAAAATGTTTTACCCGAACTTGAAACGATGAAAGTAGATATAAAGAATATTGATGAAGTTACTAGTTATACTGGTTTAAAAACAAATGATGGTATCGAATCAATTGTTGTATCAGTACCATTGATAACAGCACAAGCTTATTCAGTGGCTATTGTTAAGGTTAAAGATAACGCAGATGTAGAAAAAATTAAACAAGAGATGCTAGATAATATTGATATGAGACGTTGGATTTGTGTTTCTGCAGAACAATTATATATCACTAATAGTGGTAATGTAATATTCTCTGTAATGGCTGATAAAGATGTTGCTAAAGCAGTATATAATGATTTTAAGAAATATGTAAATAATAATATTGGAAAAGAATTAGAAAAATCAAATAACGAAGAAAATATAGAACTTCCACCAGAAATGCCAGCAGAAGAATAATGAAGCACCTTTTAAGGTGCCTTTTTAAAGGAGGATAAAATGTTATTTACTAGTATTAGTTTTTTATATTATTTTTTACCATCATTAATAATTATATATTTTATAACACCTAAAAAATATAAAAATATTATTTTATTAATTGCATCTTTATTATTTTATTTTTACGGAGAACCTAAGTATGTTTTTTTAATGATATTAGAAATTATTATTGCCTATATAGGAGCTATTTTAATCGATAAATATAAAAATCAAAGTAAAAATATATTAATAACAACTTTATTTATACATGTATTTTTATTAATAATATTTAAATATACTGATTTTATTATACAAACAATTAATGATATATCTAATGCTAATATTAAATTATTAAATATTGCATTACCAATAGGAATATCATTTTATACATTTCAAATTATAAGTTATATTATTGATGTATATAATGGTAAAGTTAAAGTTCAAAGAAATATTATAAAGTTAGCTACTTATGTATCTTTATTTCCACAGTTAGTCGCAGGACCTATTGTTAGATATCAGACAGTAGAAAAAGAATTAGATGATAGAGTACATAGTTTTAATAATTTTGCATATGGTATTAGAAGATTTTCTATTGGACTTGCTAAAAAAGTGTTGATAGCAAATGCTTTGGGAGAACTTTGTACTAAAGCTTTTGCTCTAAATGAAACAACCGTAATATTTTATTGGATATTTGGTATAAGTTATATGCTTCAGTTGTATTTTGATTTTTCTGCTTATAGTGATATGGCTATTGGTCTTGGAAGAATATTTGGATTTCATTTTCCTGAAAACTTTAATTACCCATATATATCAAAAAGTATAACTGAGTTTTGGCGTAGATGGCATATTTCTCTTAGTACATGGTTTAAGGATTATGTTTATATTCCACTTGGGGGTAATAGAGAAGGTAAATATAAACAAATAAGAAATATTTTAATAGTATGGTTATTAACCGGAATATGGCATGGCGCTAATTGGACCTTTTTAATATGGGGATTATTGTTTGGAATTATTCTTATAATAGAAAAAATATTCCTTAATAAATTTATGGAAAAATTACCTTCTTTTATAAGAAGAATATATGTATTATTTATTGTTATGATATTATTTATTATATTTAATTCTGACAATATGTCAGTGGCTTTGACTAATATTAAAGGTTTGTTTGGTATGAACGGAGAAGTTTTTATTAATGATTATACACTTCATTATTTAAAGAGTTATTTACCATTATTAATTATCTCTTTATTTGGGGCTACTCCTTTTATTAAAACATTAATAGATAAATTAAGAAAAAATAAATATGTAAATAACATAATTAATATTTTAGAACCAATTTTAATAGTTGTGATATTATTTGTTGTTACTTCTTATTTGATAGATAATTCATATAATCCATTTTTATATTTTAGATTTTAAGGAGGTTATACATGAACGATAAAATTAAAGATATAGTTGTAACTTTAGTATTTCTTATTACTATAATTTCATTATTTTTGATCAATGTTATAAAAAAAGATACTGATATTTCTATAGCAGAAAGAAGAAAACTTGCTACTATGCCAGAATTAACTACTAAAAGCTTGTTTGATGGTACATATTTTAAGAAATTTGATTCCTATGTTACGGATCAATTTATTAAAAGAGATACTTTTAGAAAAATTAAAATAGATATAGAATTATCTACTAAAGGTGAATATAATAATTTATATTTGTATGATGATTATATTATTGAAGAAATATTTCCTTTAAATAGCAATTCTATTAATAATTTAACAAATAAGATTAATTATATAAAAAATACATATTTAAATAATAATAGTAACATTTATTATACTATTATTCCTGATAAAAATTACTTTGTTAATAAAGGTAATTTAAAACTTGATTATAATAAATTACAAGATATGATGAAAAATAATTTAACAAATCTTAATTATATAAATATATTTGATAAATTAACTCTTGATAATTATTATAAGACCGATACTCATTGGAAACAAGAAGATTTATTTAATGTCGCAAATACTATTGCTAATCAAATGAATTTTGATATAACTAATAATAATGTTGTAAATACAGTTACTACTTTTAAGGGTAGTTATGCTGGTAGACTATCAGTAACTAAAGATATTGATACTATAAAAACTATATCTAATTCTTCTACTCTTAATAGTAGTGTGTATAATTATGAAACTAAAAAATATACACAAATATATGATTATGATAAAATAAAATCATTAGATAAATATGATATATATTTATCAGGAGCATCTTCTATTATAGATATTGTTAATCCTACTTCAAATAGTAATAAAGAATTAATTGTTTTTCGTGATTCTTATGGTAGTAGTTTAATTCCTTTATTACTAGAGGGTTATAAGAAGATTACTGTTATTGATATTAGATATGTTTCTTCAAGAATTTTGAGTAATTATATAAAATTTAATAATCAAGATGTTCTTTTTATGTATAGTATATTAACTATAAATAATAGTTTTTC
>ERZ779673.526-NODE-526-length-17041-cov-4.925998_pt1 | contig 17041 bp, 18 predicted proteins | sample MGYA00511956_ERZ779673 | MGnify/ENA primary metagenome ERZ779673 (study PRJEB29588, sample SAMEA2152065) | human gut metagenome | biome: human gut; feature: human-associated habitat; material: faeces | place: Denmark | collected 2008/2010 ... | reverse complement strand
GCTTGCCGTAGGTCGGGCTTCCCTTGCGGATGTCCACCGCCACGTCGAGCACCGCGCCGCGCACGCAGCGCACCAGCTTGCTCTGGGTATAGGGCGGACGCTGGAAGTGCAGGCCACGCATCACGCCATAGCTAGACATGCTCTCGTTGTCCTGCACAAACTCTATATGACCTACCTTCTCATCGAACTCACGCTGTGAGAAGCTCTCGAAGAAATAGCCTCTCGCATCCTTGAACAGGCGCGGCTCGATGATCACCACGCCCTCTATCGCTGTCTTGATTACTTCCATGATTCTTTTATTTTTCTGTCATCCTGTTAAGCCATTGTCTTTCAGAGATTCGGATTTCCCGTCCGTTCCACCTCGTCGATCACCTGCAGCAGGTACTGACCGTACTGGTTCTTCAGCATCGGCCGTGCCACCTCGCGGAGCTTGTCCGCCGTGATCCATCCCTTGCGGAAGGCGATGCCCTCCAGGCAGGCCACCTTCAGGCCCTGCCGCTTCTCGATCACCTCGATGAAGGTGCTCGCCTCGCTCAGCGAGTCGTGCGTGCCCGTGTCGAGCCAGGCGAAGCCGCGTCCCAGCGTCTGCACCTTCAGCTCCCTGTCCTCGAGGAAGCGCTGGTTCACCGTCGTGATCTCCAGCTCGCCACGTGCCGACGGCTTGATGGTCTTAGCGATGTCCACCACCTTGTTCGGGTAGAAGTACAGTCCCACCACGGCATAGTTGCTCTTGGGCTTCTCCGGCTTCTCCTCGATGCTCAGGCAGTTGCCGTCACGGTCGAACTCAGCCACGCCGTAGCGCTCGGGATCGCTCACCCAGTAGCCGAATACCGTGGCCTTCCTGTCCTCCTCGGCCGTGCGGACGGCTTCCTGCAGCAGTCCGGTCAGCCCGCTGCCGTGGAAGATGTTGTCACCCAGTACGAGGCAGACCGAGTCGTTCCCGATGAATTTCTCTCCGATGATGAACGCCTGTGCCAGTCCGTCGGGCGACGGCTGCTCGGCGTACTCCAGCCGCACTCCGAAGTTGCTTCCGTCACCCAGCAGGCGCCTGAACGAGGGCAGGTCCGCCGGGGTGGAGATGATCAGGATGTCGCGGATTCCCGCCAACATCAGCACCGAGATCGGGTAATAGATCATCGGCTTGTCAAAGATCGGTATGAGCTGCTTGCTGATACCTTTGGTGATAGGATACAGACGTGTACCGCTGCCACCGGCCAATACGATTCCCTTCATAAGCTGTTATTATTTATATGATTTCTTTTATTATGTCATTATTTTAACCATCTTTTGTCGTTATCCTCGAACCAATCTTCCAATGCCTCTTCAAATGTCCATTTAAACTGATAGCCGGAGTCCTTCAGTTTCTTGCCACAGATATTAGTAGAAATCTGGAGTTTCTTTACTCTCGCAGGACAGATACCCATTGGTGAGCCAAGAAGCATGGCAGCTCTTGCCATAGGCATGATAACCCAGTTAGGAATATCAGGAACAAACTGAGTCAAACCTGTTACCTTCTTCATAGCCTCCACAATATGCTGAATGGTATAAGCAGGCTCGAAGCAACAGTTATACAACTCAACACCATGCTCATGATGCTCCAGTCGATACAACATGAAGCGCACCAACTCCTTTACATAGATGCAAGCCTTGATGGTATCCTTTCTGCCTGGGTAAGCAAACTTATGACCACGGATAGCCCAATACAATCTGGTGAAGTTCCCATTCTCACCCTTTCCGAATACCACACCAGGACGAACAATAGTGAGCTGACGATGAGTCGCATCGCCATTCTGCCACTTCTCATGAATCTTCTCAGCCACCAACTTAGAAATACCGTATGCAGTATTAGGAGTAGGCAAAGTAGTCTCCTTCTTCAACTCCTCAGCAGCTCCGTATGGTGCAATACTTGAGTAAACACAATCTTCTTGATATTCCACTTTTCGGCAAAAGCCACCACATTCTCAGCACCACGGATATTCGTCTCGAAATACTCATGATCTTCGTGACCAGGAGTACGATGAACTGCAGCAAAGTTGAAGATCACATCATCCTCTGTAGGAGTAAACGGCAAGTTCTCAATAGGCTTGCGGATATCATACTCGATAAAAGTAGACTGCAACTTCTGACCATCACGCAAAGCTGGCTTGTAATCCTTCACTACAGGATTAGGAGTACCCGGCTTCACGATGTCGTTAAAAATCATATTATGTTGATTAGATTTTCAATAACCGTAGTGAGCTCATCTTTATCCGTAGTCTTAACCTTATCAATTAGCATATCTTTAATTATTGTTTGTTGTTGAGATGTAAGATGTTTCTCTTCAAAAATTTCTTTTAATATTTCTGCTAGAGACTTTGCATTCCCTTCAAACCTAATTCTTGCCTTTATATTTTTAATTTCATCTTTATTTGGCACACTAATCGTCATACGTTTGTATTCTTTAATCTCAGAATAACCAGCAAGTATCTCTTTTCGGACGCCCTCATTATCACTTCGTTGTAGAAGTAAATATGAACGCAAAAAAGAACGAGTTAACATCGTATATAATGCAGAACGATATTTACTAGATGATGTAATTTGCTTGGTAACGCAAATCACAAAAGGAAACTCTAACCCCTTAACATTATTTCTATTAGAAATGAATAAAGCATTTTTGACTTTTTCTTTTGACAAATATGCAACGTTTACATTCCACTTCAATTGCTGTTTTATAGCGTCACCAATATCTATCATTAAATCATAAATATAGTCTTTATCATCCAATAGAATGATGCCTATATCATTTACCGAAATTGTAGGATTTTCCTTAATCAAATCCTTTATAATAAAAACAATTCCATTGGCAAATTGTTCTGTCGAATAAATTCTCACACTATCATAATCATCCCCTAAATCTTCAAATCTCCTAATAGGTTCACGAGTTAAGATGTACTTACCATCAGTTTCTTGCACATCGTAACCACATTCCTGCCACTCTTTTTTGTCGAGCCACCATAATTTTCGAGACTCAAACAATCCCATACCAAGAGCGTGAGCAAACATCAAAGTTTTCGGATCAGTTCGATAGCAGCGACTCAACAAGAAGTCTGGTTCTGTAGAATGATTAGAAGCATCCTCAAATATACTTTGAAAAATATCACCAGCGATATAAACTTGTTTTTCTGTTACAAGCGAACATAATTCAACAAAAGTATCATCAAAGTCTTGACTTTCATCCACAAGCACATAGCTAAAAGCATATTTCCATTCATCTCCTTCTTCTTCTTTTTTCTTCTTCAATTCCTGTAAAGCCAATTGACATACTTGCAAAAAACTATTGCCTTGAGAAAATGTATAAAATGATATACCGTAAAAATAACATATATATCGATAAAGTCCAGAATCTCTATCACCTTGACTTCCCCATGCATTTGAACACCATAACCTTCTATTCCATTCAATCTGCTGTTCAATTTTCATAAAATTGAAAAATGCAGGAATACGTTCATGAAGATTCTTAGCTAATATTTTATTATGACAAGTAAAAAATATTCTGTTACTTTCGCCTTCTGTATATAGTTCTTTTAGTTTATGTAGAAGCAATTCTGTCTTTCCTGTTCCAGAAAGGCCTTGTATCGTTACTACTTTCTTATCAAGTGAACCATAGATAAAATTGGTTTGGTCACCATCAAAGAGCTGAATCTTATGCTTCACCTTATCCAATATTTCTTTGGGCTCATCAAGGGATACATTAGTTATATCATTGATACTACCAATAAACAAAGAAATAACCAACTCTAACTTTCTTCTTATAGCAACATCTTCGACATATGCTTCATTATAAAATTGATTAATATTCTTCAATAACGATTCAGAAAGAACCTTGCGGGTCAACTTTTCTTTCCATTCCCTCGTTCTTCCGATATATTCTTTATATAAAAACTTATCAGAGATAGCACCTATATCTTCTATAACATCCTCATAATAATCCTCAAATACATTGTCAAGATTTCCCCTGCAATTAATAAAAGAAATTTTATGATGCGGTGATAGCAGGATGAAACTATCTTTGTCCGCATAGGCATATTTTTTATTACCCAATGGCGACTTTAACACATACATCTGCTGTTTATGCTCATTTGCATATTTAGCTATTGCATCTATAACATCTTGGTGACCAAAAACATGAAGTTCATCTTGAATAAATAGATATTTTTCCATCTCTATACATATTTATATGATAAAACTAAAGGGTGTCTGAATTTATTTTCGACTGTGACTGATATTCTATCCTTGTTGTCGTCACTACTTATGATATTATAATTAAACTTCAACTGTCGTCTCACGTTATAACTATTAAAGTTTGCAACAACTAAATTCTCATATAAAAAAAGAAAAGTAGCTTTTCCAAGTCTTCAGGAGTAAACACATCCATCCATGAATAAATACTTTCTGAATTTTCAGATATATTATTATCTCTAATCAGTATTATTTCAATGGATGACTTAATGTCATTTACGTTTACACTTACATAATAACGTTTCGTAGAACTAAGCCCCCTAAAAAACTCATCCTTACCTTCCAAGCTATGCCTCAATTCCCGCTTTAATGTCTGAAGTGTATAATTTGCTTTGGAAAAATTAGTAGAGTTGAGGTGTTCATGCCATTGTTTGAATTCCAGTAGACTTAATGGCTGAACATGCTTTAGCAAGTTGTATTTATTTATATACTCACGGAATTTCACACCAAAAACATTCATTGCGTTGTATCGGATAAAAAACAGCTCAGCATTTGTAAACTGTGCTCTCAATATTTTAATATACTCTACTTTTTTAAGGTCAATACATCTGCTATTATCTATAATTTGGCATAAACGGTAAAGAGTTCTAAAATATATTGAAAGCAATTCGTTATTTTGGCTATAGAAATTTTGGAATGCAACGATAGCCTTTTTTCGTCTAAAAGACATTGACAAATTTGTAGGATATTCATCATTCAAAACTTCCACGTATTTCTTTAATGCCTCTTTACCTTCATAATATTCACCATCATTTTCTGTTGCAACATAATGAAATTGAGTAACAATACCTTTATATAGATCCATAAGATGAAAGAATTCATCATTCAACTGTTGGTTATTATAAACTTGAACATTATTATCAGAATCCTCACGTTGTAGGCTAAAGGTAAAGAAGAGTAAGACTACACTAAGGAAAGTACCTACCACACCACCCATAAAGTCACCATATTGTCCCACTGCTTCAGTATCTAACATATACCCAACGCCAACATAAGGTCTCTCATGAAACAGAAAAAGGTATATCATCACCAAGGAACATATAAATGAAACCCCAATACCAATCCATATTACTACTTTCTGATATTTTCTCATAAAACTTTAAATGGAGCTACTTGAAAACTAAAAAACATCATCATTATACGCTTAATAAGTTAATTCACCGAATACATATAATACTGCGCCATCTGGTAATCGAAGATGGTTACATTACCGGCATTTACCGTAACAGAGAAATAGGTGGCGGTATGATAGTCAAAGCCATTGATGGTATTGCCAGACATCATCATGTTTACATAAGAGGCAGTAGAGTAATCAAAGAGGTTAGGGAGATAACCAGAAAGATAATTACTCCTCTGATAATCATATACTGACAAGAAATTGCCAGTATGCGAAACACTCATCGGATGATAACCACCATTGGCAAAATCAAACACACTTGAAGCTACCCTGTTTGTCACCATTACATAAGAAGCTACGGCAACAGCTCTTCTAACATCAGCTATCATCTCTTTCCCCTCCCATATCATTAGAATGTACTTCATCCGTTTGAGGCGCAAGAGGAGGAACTGGTGATGGTGGTCTCATCCTATGCCCCTTTTGTTGCGCCATCATAATCTGACACTGAGTGGTTATAGTCTCAGTAGTCTGTTTTGCCTCATCCAATAACTTATGAATGCCTTTTGCCTCAGTTTCAGCCTTATTGAGCATTTCATCGGTCTTGAAGATAGAATATAACGAAAACACCAAGAAAATAATCATTAGGCAGCTCGCAGCAAACATAAGTACATTGAAATCCGCCTGTAGCTTATTGTATTCCAAATGCAAAAGAGCCTCTTGACGCTCTTGATGCTTATCAAGCAAAGTTTGAAGCTGGTCGATATTCTCAGAACTCTTACTCTTCACATTCTTACTGCTGTTTAAGACCTGCTCAAACAGTAAAGCATCCTTCTTTTGCAGAGCTACAATATCATCTTGTGCTTGCTTATAGCAAGAAGCAAGATAAGCAAATGCTGCACAGGATACAAGTATTACAACAATGACACAAGCTACAAATCTATGCCTACCGCTAATCGTGAAGACTGATTTTGTTTGACTATTCTTTTCCATACAATTCCCTTATTATATTCTTTAGCACTTTGAAAAAGTCTCATTACCTTTGCGCCCATTCATTGGGCTTACAAGACTATCCGAAGATTCTTTCTGCGATAAACTTGGCTGGGAAAAGAAAGTCAGCCATGAGGTAACCACTTGACAATCCCAGTTCTATCACCATCCGTTGTCACCATGCCTTACTGCAAGGCAATACCCAGCCTATCCCCCACCTTACCCCAGGCGGTCCCATCCCGCAAAACCATGGCGCAGGGCTTTGATGCCCCGCCAACCATAAAGCGAAGCGGTTCCGAGCACCGAAGGGCGGATTACCTCTTCTTCCCTGAGGGGAGAAGACCGAGATGAGAGGTGGAGCCTTCTTTAATGGTAAAGAAGGACGGGATGATTTTAGAAAAAAATTACCTCAATATTTTTAGGAAAGCCTCTTTCTTTTAGTATTCGAAAGGACTTTCAAAGTCCTTCAACACCTCATGTTTCGTATCCTTCTCGGAAAGATTAGCGTGTTCCATAGGAATGCACCAATCAATCCCAAGAGATTCATCCAAGATTGAGATACCCCCATCAGCTTCTGGGTGATAGAAATTATCGCACTTATATTGGAATACCGCAGTCTCCGACAACACAGCAAAGCCATGCGCAAAACCCTTAGGTATAAAGAACTGGCGATGATTGTCTTCTGTCAGCTCTACAGCTACATGCTTACCATAGGTTGGTGAGCCCTTGCGGATATCTACTGCTACATCAAGTACTCTACCTTTTACGCAGCGTACCAGCTTGCTCTGGGTATAAGGTGGGCACTGGAAGTGCAAACCTCGCATCACGCCATAGCTGCTCATTGACTCGTTGTCCTGGCAGAAGTGAACACTGTGTCCAAGGATAGGAGTTACTTTTTCTTTAAACTCTCGCTCGCTGAAGCTCTCGAAGAAGTAGCCACGAGCATCACGGAAGAGGCGTGGCTCTATAATGAGGACACCTTCTATTTCAGATTTGATTACATTCATATTTTACAAATAATATTTCTTATACCACTCAGCAAAGGCTCTCAGTCCCTCTCTCAACGGAGTAGCTGGCTTATACCCGAAGTCCTCCTCCAGCGGAGTAGTATCAGCATAAGTCACAGGCACATCGCCCGGCTGCATTGCCACCAGTTCCTTATGTGCCTCGAATTCGTACTCCTTAGGAAGTACACCTGCACGAATTAGTTCCTCCTGCAGAATGCTTACAAACTCCAAAAGATTTTCTGGATGCGAGTTGCCGATATTGTATACCTTATATGGAGGGATAGGTAAACCGTCCTCGCCATTCTGTTTCTCAGGAGCATGCTGCATCACTCTCACGATGCCTTCCACGATGTCATCCACATAAGTGAAGTCACGCTTACAATTACCATAGTTGAAGATCTTGATGGTTTCACCCTTCACCAGTTTGTTGGTAAATCCGAAGTAAGCCATATCAGGTCTTCCTGCAGGACCATATACTGTGAAGAATCTCAATCCTGTACTAGGAATATTATAGAGTTTAGAATATGCATGAGCCATCAGCTCGTTACTCTTCTTGGTAGCAGCATATAGACTTACAGGATTATCCACCTTATCATCTGTAGAATATGGAACCTTCTTATTGCTACCATACACACTGCTAGAACTTGCATATACCAAATGCTCTACCTCATGATGACGGCAAGCCTCAAGGATGTTATAGAAACCAATGAGGTTGCTCTGGATATAGGCATCAGGATTAGTAATACTATAACGTACTCCTGCCTGGGCTGCCAGGTTGACAACCACAGAAATCTGGTTGTCCGAGAAGATTTTCTCGATAATCTCTTTATTGGCAATAGAGTCATGAACAAACGTCCAGTCTTTATTCAAAGCCTCGATTTTTTTTCAAACGTTCATACTTGATATTAACATCATAGTAATCTGTAATACTATCAATACCAATTATCTTGATGTTCTCCACATCATTAAACAAACGCTTAACAAGATTGCTGCCGATAAATCCGGCTGCACCTGTAACAAGGATTGTCTTACCTGTTAAATCTATATTATAACTTACCATAATCTTAATCTCTTCTAAAAATATCTCTAGTATATACCTTCTCCTTTACATCATCCAGACAAGCATCATAGCGGTTGGCGATAATTGCCTGACTCAGTTTCTTGAAAGTATCCATATCATTTACTACCTTGCTACCAAAGAATGTACTTCCATCTTCCAATGTTGGCTCGTAGATGATAACCTCTGCACCTTTTGCCTTGATACGCTTCATGATGCCCTGAATGGCTGACTGGCGGAAGTTGTCGCTGTTTGACTTCATGGTCAGACGATAGACACCAATTACGCAGCTGTGCTCTTTGCTGACATCGAAAGTACTATTCTCGTTATAATAGCCAGCCTTCTGGAGTACAGCATCAGCGATATAATCCTTGCGGGTACGGTTACTCTCCACAATCGCCTCAATCAGATTCTCAGGCACGTCAGCATAGTTAGCCAACAGCTGCTTGGTATCCTTAGGCAGACAGTAACCTCCATAGCCGAAGCTAGGATTGTTGTAATGTGTACCGATGCGAGGATCCAGACCTACGCCGTCAATGATAGCCTCAGAATCCAAGCCCTTCATCTCCGCGTATGTATCCAACTCGTTGAAATAGCTTACACGAAGTGCCAGATAAGTATTGGCAAAGAGCTTTACGGCTTCTGCTTCCTTCATGCCCATGAAGAGGGTATCAATGTTCTCCTTGATGGCACCCTCCTGCAGCAAAGCCGCAAAAGTCTTGGCAGCCTCCTTCAGCATCTCCACATCCGTTACGCTATTGATAGCCTCATTCTCCTCAGCAAATTCAGGGCGGTCGATAATCTTAGGATAGCCCACGATGATGCGGCTAGGATAGAGATTATCATAGAGCGCCTTACTCTCACGAAGGAACTCTGGAGAGAAGAGAAGATTGAATTTCTTCACGCCCTTCTTGGCATACTTCAGATAGAGACTACGGGTATAACCCACAGGGATGGTACTCTTGATCACCATCACAGCATCAGGATTCACCTCCAAAACCAGGTCGATGACCTCCTCTACGTGTGAAGTATCGAAGTAATTCTTCACAGGGTCGTAATTGGTAGGAGCAGCAATCACCACAAAGTCTGCATCCTTGTAAGCTGCCTTGCCATCCAATGTTGCCACCAGATTCAGCGGCTTCTCTGCCAGATACTTCTCGATATAATCGTCCTGAATAGGAGAAATCTTGTTATTCAGTTTTTCCACCTTCTCAGGGATTACATCTACTGCTGTTACATGATGGTGCTGAGATAACAGAGTTGCTATACTCAGACCTACGTAGCCGGGACCGGCTACTGCAACTTTAATGTTCTTAAAAGTATTCATATTGTTGAAAATAATAAAGTTAGAAACAATACTATCAAACGATAGCTATATAATGAAACATGATGTTTCAGTTATTCAAAATTAATTATCTGCTCTTTCTCCAAAAGAAGTGCCAAACTCGAAATAAAGGCTCGCATAGAGCCTCAGCAGGAAAATACCTCATGAGCCTTATATCCCGATACACCCTTTGGAGATTATGTCCAAGCTGTGACCTACCAAACCGATTCCGGGCATCATGCTTTCCGAAGTTCCCGGCTTCCAGCACTTCATTCAGCACAAACTTACCATACTTTTCATTCGGAGGAACAATAAGGCGAGAGGCAGGCATGCCGAACACCTCCTGCATGATATACATGATACCCCCGGCAAACTTCCACAACCCCAACTCCTTCAATTCCTTCTGCACTCTATCCCTAATCAATGATAAATCATCACTAATCAATACATAGTAGTAATCCACCAGTTGCCTCAACCCAATCCCCTCATTCATCAGATGCGAGAAGATATGAGTCAACTGGAAGATGAGATTGAATTCCGCTGTCGGAACCGCAATCTCCCCTTGTTCTCCCAACATCACCCGATGCGAGAACTGCTCCTCCTTCACCCTTTCATAATATTTCTGAAGCTTTCTGTTATGCCAGAAGCACAACAGGAAGCTAGGCCGATAATGCACTTCCACCTCCACTCCCTTATACGATGGGAAGTCGATGTGGTGATAGCACGCCTTTTCATGAGGCGAGATAGAACGGACAAAGGAGATAACCCGTTTATCTCCACCTTCCACCCAGATATCAATATCACCAGGAGTCCGGGAATAAGGATTCGGATACATCAATGCATTCCCCTGCCCTTTCAGGATACAGGTTCTGAACCCCTTCTTCCGGAACCACTCAGAAACCTGGATGGCAGCATCGTTCAACCGAACATTCGCTTTCTCCAACATCTGGCTTTCCGCCATCCATTGGAGCAGCAACTCCTTCTTCATCCCTACATGTTCCGCAGGTAGTTTCTTGATACCATCAAAGAGCCCCCCACCAGGCATTGCTTCTGGGCGATACGATATAGCTCCTTCCAATCTGCCTCCTTCAAGGAAGAAGGTATCTCTGACTTAGAGCCGATGCAAAATTTTAGGAAATCAAAGAAAATCATTTGCTGTTTCACTATGTATTTTTTTTACCACATGGGCAGGAACACCAACCAAAGTTATATTGTCTTGTTCGAAACTCTTATTCACTACAGCATTAGCTCCAATCGTAACATAATTACCAATCTTAATATCCCCAAACATTTTAACACCAGGACCCAAATAAACATTGTCTCCAATTACAGGAGCTTTACCATTGGTTTCACCAATATTTACGCAAGTATGAATAACGCAGTTCTTTCCAACCCTAGTATGTGGATTTACAACAACGCTTCCATAATGCTTGATATTCAGTCCTGGACCAAAACAATTTTTATGAATGGTATATCCGAGAGTATATGACAGCTTTTTAAAGACATAATAATGGTAAAGAAACATAGGAAGAACAAATATTTTATGCCCCCCCACTTTTTGGCTCAACACATTAGACCAGTATTCATATTTACGAAGTTCAATATGAAATCTAATACGTTTGTCAAAATGTTTTTTTACAAACCTTTTAAAGGTACCAAGTCTGTTAATCCCTAAAGCCTTTGCATCTTCTTGCAAATAATATTTTAACTCCTTTTTCGTATTTATCATCGCAAATGTTTTTTCTTTAAAATATATAAGAGAAGTTCTAAAATCACAAGATAGTATTATCTTTGCACTCATGAAACAAGCCATACGCATCATATTATCCTACATAGCAGCTATCATCCTCCTTCCGATAGCCTTGCTATGTAAGTTCTTCCAAAGAAAGTAATCCTACTTTTTTCGGAAAGGATCCTTGTATATTCCCAAGAGCTGCTTACCGAAGTAATAGAAGAACTGCATGTCATCCACGAAATAACGCTTGAAGAGGCGCTTTGGCTCCTTCATGCAACGATACAGCCATTCCATTCCGCATTTCTGCCAAATCTTAGGCGCACGTTTCAATGTTCCAGCTTCGAAGTCAATGGTAGCGCCCAGAGCCATGAATACCTTTACTCCAGGCATCTTAGCACGATACTTCATAATCCACTTTTCTTGCTTTGGAGCACCCACACCAACAAGCAGTACATTAGCACCACTCTCGTTCACGATGCGAACCAGCTCCTCACATTCATCCTCATGCTTCTCGAAGCCAAAGGAAGGGGAATGAGCACCTACCACCATCTGGCGACCCACCTTCTCATTGATACGTTCCATAGCCTTGGCAGCAATACCCTCCTTAGCACCAAGCAAGAAGATCTTGCAGTCAGCATCATCCTTATGATACATATAATAAGAAGTGAAGAAACTGGAACCCGGAATCGCTTCCTTGATTGGAGTCTTCAACAACTTACCGAACAGGTAGAGGATCTTACTGTCACACACCACCCATTCCGACTTCTGATACACGTCATAAAACTCCTTGTCCTTCTGAAGCTTAATCAGATGGTCAAGATTAGGAGTCACAAGAACACCCTCCTTCAGGTTCTCCAAGAGCTCCTGACGAGTAATGTTCTGAATATCTATATTTAATACTTTAACTGTTTCCATTAAATTATCTCAAAAATTTTCTTCCACTCATACTCCTCTGTCCTAAAAGTTTGCGAGAAGAATCGAGCTAGGCATCTACATATATACGACACGATAAGAACATACAACATTATCAGTGGAATATTCAGAGGAAACAAACTATTTAACTTATCTGTAAACAAATAGTATTGAATCAAATAAGATTCCAAACATAATCCAGAAACTGCCATAATAATGACATTTCCATACTTATTGCTATATATTTTCTCAAACCATGAAGCATTACATAATTTATAAAAATAATATATAACCCCTGCAAGAGGGAACAATGTAATAATTTGGAAAGGAGCTACCTCAATATGTTTCTTTGCTACAAATTGAATTCCATAGAAAGTTCCCAATGACACAACAAACAACATAAGGTCATACCATCTACACTTCTTTTTAACCGTTGATATCTTTGTTTTCAAGCCAACAAAAGCACCCATCAACATGAATCCAAAATATGGTATCCATCTATATAATGTAGTAACACCATACAAACCTTTACTGCTCGTTTCAAATTTATATGGGAACCATAATATATAGACAATCAAAGAAATTGAAACAACCAAACCAACTACCAATGGCAACTTATCTATCAAATATTTCTGTATAAAAAAAGCAATACATAATATAGCATTATAAACAAGACAAATTCACCCCCCCGAATTTTAAAACAGGTATAATGGAAGACCAAGTTACCAATGCACCTACCAATGCACACATAATTACAGACGGATAAATTCTATTGATTCTTCGTTTGTACCAATTGTCGAATCTAGTCGGTTGTTTCCAAAATAAAGTATAGCCAGAAGCAAATAAGAATAAACAATCTCCAATCGCTCCACCAGTAGCCAATATTGAAAATCTAGGATAACATATATCCATATGGCTATTAATAATTAAAAAAACTGCAAAGAATTTTAATATATCAATACTGTAGTCACGCTTTTTCAACTTTTCCATAATCTTTCACAATCTACTTTTCAAAAAGGGCTTTTTTAATATATTCAATCGAATGATATCGTTCCTCCTTCAATTTTTCAGCAGGTATTGTATAATCAACATCACTAATCTTTGGAAGAGGACTACCTACAGGCAAGATTCTATTCTCTAAGTTCAATTTCTTCAAGATACTAGTCAAACGACTATTTGTTGAATGTTGACTTTTGATAACCGAATAAAAAGACTTGGAAAAATTAATAGAGAACACAGTTCCATGGAATGAATTGGTAACAACAAACTCTGCATTAGCAAACAAGCCTACAAAATCTGATGGACCCGCTGTCAAAATTTCCTGTACATCTTTTCCAGAATGTTCTGGGTAAGCATCACGACAAATACGAACTATCTTAAGATTACGCTCCTTAGCTATATGTCTTGCAACTTCTAAGACATAATCACATGGCTTAATAGTTACAATATATACCAAAATATATTTTTCTTTTGGACACATATCAAACTTAGCCACTTCCTGCCATTCCTTATTATCCAAAATAAGAGTTGGATCTAGAACCACATCCACATCTCTATCCAGCAAATTCTCCAATAATTCAGATGCTTGCTGTTCTCTTACTGACAAATGTGAAAAGCCTGACAATTCTTTCTTAAAAACACGTTCGGCTTCTTTTGAGAGAGAAGATAATCCAATACTAGAAGCATACGAAATCTTCTTTGTGCCTTTTTTGTCAAAACAAGCAAAAAAAGGTTCTAAAGAATAGCCTTTTTCGTAATTCCAGACCTGATCACTGCCTATACATAGCACATCATAATCAAATTTTGCATCATATAGAGATCTTACAGAAGGATAGACTGATGATGTCAGATGATTGTATTTCTCATGAAACTCTTCAAAACGTTTATTTCTCAGTTTTTTATTTTTCTGATGAAACATACAGAAGAGATTTTGAACTATAGGCAACAAACTCACCTTCACTTTCTGTTTAAAAGAAATTGGCACTGTCAATTTCTCTCCTCTGAAATCATGACTAGGATTGATGCCAAATAAATAATTGATAACTTCAGCATTATATCCCATCTTTGTTAATTTTCGACACAAAGCGCAACATTGAAGTTCTGCTCCATAATTATTAACATTTAATATTGTAAGGATTCCTATCTTCATCTCATTTAAATTTTCTTAAGTTCTTCATAAATTCTCTTGTTCACAACATTATAAGAGAAAGCAGTCTTTACTCGATCTCTCATCTCTATAGAGAGCTTCTTCAAGTCATAATTTTCTCGAATCTGTATAATCTTATCAGCATACGCTTGCGGATCATATCCGTCAACAATCATTCTGTCATCACCAACTATAGCACGATTAAAATGATAATCACTAACAATCGGCACTAATCCTTGCGCCATGGCTTCGTTCAAAGAATTAGAATGACCCTCGCAACGCTCCTTGGAAGGGAAAACAAAGAAATGCTGAGACTGCATGATTTCCTTTATTTCCGCAAAAGGAGTCAAACCTTTGCGCACGATGTGACTCTTATATGGAGAATTGTCTATCATCGCATCAATGTCTTTCACATATTCCTTACTGAATCCAGATCCTCCAATAATGGTAAGAAAAACATCATCATATTTTTTACACAGCATGTCGAAAGCCTTGATAACCACATCTACGTTTTTTTCAGGTGTTACCCTGCCAAAATAACAAAGGTTTATCCTATCCTTTGGCCTTTCGGAAACGACATTAGCGATATTTTCTTCTACCACATAATTAGGGTAGTAAACAAGATGAGTATTACTGATACGCTTCACAATGTCCAAGGAAGGCATACCTTCAAACCACACCTGAGTTTGCATATCCATATTTTTCTTGACAATCCAACGATAAAACTTAGAACCTCGGTTATAAAAGTCCATAAACTGCCCTCCTTTCATATAAGTTACAGACTTGTATCCCAACATTCGAACGACCAAAGTAATGATAAGTTCATAAGGAGCCAATTTTCCACCATAGGTAAGCATCAAAAAGGCACTACGCTTGCGGTTTCCAAACAAAATATGCTTAATGATTTTAACCAAGTCAATGATAGCAAACGATTGTGTTTCGAGAAAATGAATTAGTTTTCCCTCCATTACACAACGCCGTCTAACTATAGGTTCCATCTCATAGCCCATGTTCTCCAATCCTTTTATCACCCTTCGGGCAGAGGACTGTCCACCGCTCTTCGGAACTTCCGACATCTTACCTATGTTTCCAAATACAAAAAATTTCTTCATCATGTGTCTAACTTATTTTTTAAAACCTTTTAAAAAACATACTCTAAACAAGTCGTTTTAGCAATCGTGTAAGATCAAACGGCAAATACCAATTGATGGTCTTCAATAATTTCTTTGCCTTTAAGGTAAGTCCTTGCTTACTGTAATACAAATCAACGACATCTTTCAAGTTTTTGTTGTCATCACGCAAGGCATCAAGCATCTTATTGCGTAAATCAAGATTAGGATGATATATCTTACCATAGCTCTGCTTTACAAGGACTTCCCCCATATCACTATCTTCTGTTTTAAATTCACCTTTTATCGCATCAAACAGTTTTTCCCTCTTTCAGAGGTAATTGCAACAGCAGATACACCCTTTCTATCATTCAAGAAACGCTTTCCCCAGAAATCACCCAACCTTATGTCTGTATATTCCATCGTACTACGGAGTTTACAATCAGAACAAGCATCATTGAGAACATGATCGGAAAAGAAAAGTGAATAGAACTCATCTTGCTTAGGGCTACTAATAAAAGCTTTAACACCATCTACTACTACTACTACATAGAATGTACCCCATCCACGAACCTTGCTACGAAACTGTACGTCATCAAATTTCTTGTAATTGACTTGTTTTTTTATATTCTGTTCGTACTTATTCCAAACAAGCATAGAAGGACAACCATGACAGAACAAATCTATAAAGATACAGTTTTCACGTTGTTTACGCAAAGACAGGAACTTATGTGCTGCATAAATATGGCAAGGAAGACCAAAGATTGCAAACTTAGTTGTTCTTGCGTTTTTTACAAGTGTCTTAAACGCATCAAAGCTATATGATTGAATGTATTTAGAGCCTCGATATGCATCACTCTCTGAGACAGTATAAGCAACTTTATGTTCAGCTCGATGAAGTTCATCATTATAAGTAACACCAATACAAACGTATCCGCGGCTTATCAGTTCTTTGGCCAAAGCATCTGCTACACCTCCAGATGTAACCTTTTCTAATATGGCATCAGATTTATATTGCGCAGAATGAACATCTATTTTATTGATATCTTCAACACTTGTTACTTTTACATCATTATCAAACTTGTAGCATACTTTCGTACACAATCCACAATCAACACATTTATCTTCATCCAAATAAGGACGATAAAAACCATCCTTATTTAGACGAATTTCAATTGCATTCTTCGCACATACCGCAGCACACATCTGGCAACTAGTACATTCACGAAGAGCTGATTTATCATTAATATTCATGTCCACTAGTGTCCCGTTAAAACGTGACGATTATTAAATAAGTTATTAATACTCAAAAAATTACGGACTTTTTATAGTGTATTCGATTTGATTTTGTATCTTTGCACGCATATTT
>ERZ779673.523-NODE-523-length-17182-cov-2.734863_pt1 | contig 17182 bp, 11 predicted proteins | sample MGYA00511956_ERZ779673 | MGnify/ENA primary metagenome ERZ779673 (study PRJEB29588, sample SAMEA2152065) | human gut metagenome | biome: human gut; feature: human-associated habitat; material: faeces | place: Denmark | collected 2008/2010 ... | reverse complement strand
TGCGCCATATAGTCCATGTCCACGCAGGCTTTTTCCGAGATGGACAGCGCCAGTGCCTCCGACGCTGTATCCACGGACGTGATGGCCTCATGGGGACGGATCGTGCGCTTTGTGAAAATGTCAGCCTTGCGTTTGAGGTTGTTTTCTTCATCCAGCACTTCCAGAGAGCAGAGCAGGAAGTACGAGCTGTCATCCGAAAACGCCAGGTTGTTGGCGCGAGTATTGATAAGCCCATATTTTTCCGTGAAGGAGTCATAGAGGGCATCCAGCTCCCGCTGCGTCCGCTGGATGGCTTCATCGGAGACGAAGCCGTCCAACTGTTGACCGATGAGCTTCTGTACACAGTCCCGGAGCTGCACCATGCCCTTAACGCGCGCTTTTGCTGTTGCGTTCAGGTCAGGCTTGACCATGACGCTGTTTTCCCGGTAATACACGTCACCATCTACGATGGTGTAGGAGAAATTCTTCACATTGGGGTCAGCGGGAATAGATGTGCCGATCTTCTCGTTTTCGCCGAGGTCTGGCAGCTCTGCCTCCTGGTATTTACCGCCGATGTTCTGCACCGCTTCATGGAGCAGTGTTCCCAAATCTGCACCTTCGATGGGGTTGACGGTATAATCCTGCTTGCCGTACTGCGTGCTCTCCGAAGATGGGGTTCCAAGCACCATTTCCGGATGCTCTGCGAAGTAACTGTTGATGGCAAAACCGTTTTCGGACTGGCCGAGGTGAATCCAGTCCTCGTCGATCTCAATGGGACGGTCACGCTTTTGGAGAAAGAGAATGTCCGAAACCACATCCGTACCGGCGTTGGCGCGGAACGCATTGTTGGGCAGACGAATGGCACCCAGCAGCTCCGCCCGCTGCGCGATGTACCTGCGGACTTCGGGCGATTGCTTGTCCATCGTGTAGCGGGAGGTCACGAACGCGATCACGCCGCCCGGACGCACTTGGTCGAGGGTTTTGGCAAAGAAGTAGTCGTGAATGGAAAAACCGAGCTTGTTATAAGCCCGGTCATCTACCTGATATTGTCCGAACGGGACGTTGCCCACGGCGAGGTCGTAAAAGTCTTTTCTGTCCGTTGTTTCAAAGCCCGCGATGGTAATGTCCGCCTTGGGATAAAGCTGCTTGGCAATACGTCCGGTGATGCTGTCCAGCTCCACGCCGTAGAGCTTGCTGCCCTGCATCTGCTCCGGCAGCAGGCCAAAAAAGTTGCCGACGCCCATAGACGGCTCCAGAATGTTACCGCTCTGGAAGCCCATATTGCCGACCGCTTCATAGATTGCCTTGATGACGGTGGGGCTGGTGTAGTGGGCGTTCAGCGTGGACGCTCTGGCCGCAGCGTATTCCTCCGGGGAAAGTGTGGCGTACAGCTCTGCAAACTCGTCCGACCAGTTTGGCTTATTCTCGTCGAAGGCATCCGCAAGACCGCCCCAGCCCACATAGCGGGAGAGGATTTCCTGCTGCTCCGGGCTGGCCTGTAAGCCCTCAAACTCCAGCTCTTGCAGGAGGCGGATCGCCGCCATATTTGCCCGAAACTTTGCTTTTGCGCCGCCGACGCCGAGGGCATCATCGGTGATGTGGAAATTCTGCGCGTCGCGGTGGCTTGCCGCCTTGAAGTCAGCGTAAGCGGCCTGCTCCGCAGCGGCAACGCTGGGAAATCCCTGCCACTCGCCGTCAATGGGGACGGATACCGCAGGACGGTGTGCGGGAGGCTCGTCGATCTCAGCCCGTGAGATGGCATCATCAAAATCAGGCACAAACTCGCCCATTTCCGAGAGTGCCGCGCGCCCTTCCTGCTCCAGAATCAGCCTTTCTTCCTCGCTCATGGCGGGCGGTTCAGGCTCGGCGGGTTCCGCAGAGGGCGGGTCATGCTCCGGTTCGTCAAAGCGCAGGGTGCGAATCTCCACATCATAGGGGAGGTTGTTTTTGTCAGCAGGATATACCGCCACGGTTTCCTCGGTGTAGGTGGGTGCCTGTTCCGGCTGCGGATACCGCTCCATGAGCTGTGCGAAGCTCTCTCTGCTCTCCGCACGGGAGATAGGGTAGAGAAGCGATGGGTCGCGGAGAGAAATATCAAAAAGCCCGATGCGCTCAATAATGAACGGCTTGCCGTCCTCCAAATATACCGTATCGCCTGCGGAATACGGGAACGATTCTCGCTGCGGGACAGGAGCTGTTTCGGGAACGTCTGTAACTGCTTCCTCTGGCACGCGCCAGCGGTATTGCTCCACATCCTCATCCGAAACATGAATGAGATCGCTGAAATCGAGATTTTCCAGCTCGTTGGTAATAATCTCTTGCAAAGAGCCGTACTGCCGGGTTTCCAGATGCTCATCATCCAGATAGCGCTCCAGTCGATAATTCACAAGGTCAATGTTCACCTGAATGGGGATCTCGTCATCGGTGACGGTGGTGTAAGCAACGCCAATCTTCGCTGGGTCGCTAAAATCCGCCTCTGAGCCGTATTCACTCCGGCAGAAGTCGGAGATCAGTCCCTTTGCACGTTCCATGAGCGCCTGCTCCGCAACACGCTCCGTATCCTGCATCACGCGCTGGATAAATGGATCGCTGTTCAGCTTTTCGGGGTCAACCACTTTACCGCCCACAATGCCACGTTGGGCGAGGGCTTCCCGGATAGCAGCGGGGTCAATATCATCGAAATTGTCGCGTTCCGCCTCGGTGTAGAAGTTATCCTCGCGGATGAGCTGCGCCAGTCGCCGCTGCACCTTCGGCCATGTCAGTTCGGCGGTTTCCGGGCTTCCAGCGCGGACGATAAAGAGATTGTTGCCTTCCTTGCCGCCGTACTCATGAGCAAGCCATGCAGCAGTTTCTTTTTCACGTCCGTGCTGCTGCATATACCGCACTACGGCGTGTTTGCTCTCGATATTTCCGTTCCATGCACGGAGTGCATCGTCTATATCGTCCTGCGAGAGCGGTCGCAGCAGATCGTGAAGCCGCTCATAGGTTCCCTCAAAAACCTCCTGATGTAAGCGGCTGCGGAATTCTGGAACATCCGAAAATAGCCGGATAAGCTCCATATCTTTTGAATTGAGAACGGCACGGCGCACAGCGGCATTACACTCGATTTCCGCATTTTCCCGGTCAGAGTGACCGCAGGCGTTGCGATAGGCCGTATCCTCCGAAACCGCTGCCATCACCACCGGCCTGTAATGCTCCAAACGTTCCTGCACCGTGGGCTGAACTTGCTCTGCGGCGGGGTCGCGGAACACCCTCGTGCCGTCCGCGCCGAACTCTGCTTCATAAGCATTGATGGCGGCTTCTGCTTCATGGTCGATAGAACGCAGCGTGTAAATGTGGCGCTCACCTCTAAAGTCTGGCGCTTCGGCAATCGTCACATCATACTTATCGCGCAATTTCTCTACATACATCTCTAAATTGTGCGACGGTACGCCGCACATCTCCACACGGCCAGCGCCGGGGATATTGCGGGTGGTCAGATTCACATCCAGCAGCTCCGCCGCCTGTTTTGCGTCCTCACCGTACATTTCAAAGAAATCCCCCACCTGAAACAGCACGATGTTGTCCGGGTGGGATTCCTTGATGGCGTTATAGCTGTCGTAGGCGGTGTTTCGCACCACATCCTGTGCCTGCGCCTTATCATAAAGCGCCTGTTCGTCTGGTGTAAAATAACGGTTCATCCGAATCAGCTCAGAGATACGCGAAGCGACCTTGTTCCAATTCATCTGAACATCTGCACAGCCCGCTTTTTTCAGCGTGATGCCTTTGCTGCCGTGATCTTCATAGCTGCCGCTTTCTCTGGATACGGCATGGGTATGCCCGCCGATGCCGTACTCCTTTTTCAGAAAATCAGCGCTCTCTTTTGTCGTGTGCGGAGTCTGGAAAAACTCATGGATGCGGGTCTTTCCACCCTCAAAGCCGCTTCCATTTGCAAGAGAAGCCGCAATTTCATCTTCGGTGATAAACCTGCCGGCCTCCGGAACAGCCGCCATATCGGAGCGGAATTCCTTTCGCGGAAGGGACAAATCTTCCAAACGTGTGAGAAGTGCCTGCGACTTGTGGTAATGGAAGCGCAGCAGCGCACGGTTTTCGCGGTAGGCGTCCATGAATACCTTGTATTCCGACAGGAGACTTTCCCGGAACGCCGGATTCAGCAGATCGTCCGTCAGACGCTCCGTTTCCTCTGGAAAGCTGGTGCTATGGATATTGCCCAAGCAGGACAGATACCCCAGCGATTTTGCTTCATCCGAGAAATCGTGATAAAGATTCCAGACATCCACAGCAATACCCAGCCGCTCATAGCGCGGGGCTTCCGTGACCTCAAGATTGGTGGCAAATGCGCCGCCGTCCAGAAGTTCCTCAATACGCTCCGCCGCATCTGCCCAGCCTATCACTTGTGCAGAACGAAGATAGCGAGAGGTATCTCCGGTTGCAATATGGATACCATCGTCCCCGTACCATGCGGAAAACCTGCCGTTATCCGTAATCAGGCCGTTGCCGCCGTGGTAAAGAGCTTTCAGAAATGCCGCGCGATCCTCTAAAGGCTTTTGCGTGGAGAATTCCGCAGCAATTTTCATCCGCGCTGCATCCGCATTACCGCCCGCGCGCAGGATGTGGTCAATATCATTCTGAGAAATGAACATAGAAAAAGCGGAGGGTGTTACACTCTCCGCTTCTGCGATGGATTGAATTTGTTCTGCCTCTGAGGGGAAGAAGGACATCTGCGCCCCGGTGGGGGCATCGAACATATTTAGCTGAACACCAACTCCGTGAGGATCGTTTCCTCGGCCTGCGCTTTCAGCGTGTTCATCAGCCCTACCCACTTCATCGGGTCGCTGGCTTTCAGCGCTTCCGTCACGCCTGCCGACTTCATCAGCTCCGGCATCATCTGTTCCAGCCGGTTGTTCGCTGCCTCGTCGATCTCCCGCAGATGGGGGTACAGCTTCTCGGACAGCAGCAGGCTGTTCCACAGCACCGGACGATGCTCCTTCAGGTAATCCTTCCGCATCCTGCCGTACTTGCCCAGCGGGGCTTGCGGCTGCTCGGTCAGGCTCAGATCGGGAATCAGATAATCCCCGCTGCGGGTGTAGGTCAGTTCGCTCATGGCTTTCGCTCCTTTCCGCGAGTTTCTCGCGCTCGTAATTCTTGATGGTGATTTCGATCTTCCGCAGCACCAGCTCGCTGGACTGGCTGATGGCCGTTCCAAGGGCGGCGACGGTCTGCGGGGTGTTGAAATCAAAGACGTTCAGAAAATCCTCATGCTCGAAGTAATCTCCCGGCTGCATCCCGCAGCGGGACAGCAGCGCATAGGTGGTGCTGACAACGGCGGCGTTCCGAAAAGCGGCTCCGATGTTGAACTCATCATAGTCCTCCAAAAAGGAACCGTCAACGATGCCGACAATATCGCGCCGATTGTCGTGCCAGTATTCATCTACAAGCTGCGCCGCCACACGCTCCATCTGATCGGCAAGTCCGTTTTCACCGGAAACGTCAAAGCGCTGTTCCAGCGCCGCAGATACCACCTCACGATGCTCCTGCCGGTATTCCCAAAGATAAGGGCGGCGAGAGTTCTCGCCGCCGCTGGTATCGGAAACATCGAATACATATCGGAGTTTGGGTTGGTCGCTGCTGGTATCCACAAGGGCGATGCCCTTGCTGCCTCGCCGCACATAGCGGCGCATCTGCTTATTCCAAAGGTCGTATCCCGCGCAGGCCGTGGCTTCCGGGCGCTGGGCGAAAATCATGAGCTGTTCATTGTAGGGGTACTTATACAGCCTTGCGGCGGTGGTCAGAAATGCCGTCCACTTCTGGTAGCTTCCCGTGATCTGCTCCGCCGTGCGGTCTGCCATCTGCGCATAGAGCTGTACTTTACTCGGCATCCATATCCTCCTTTTCAAAATCGGGGAACAGGTCGAGCGCGTCATATTCCGCGTCGCTCATCCTGCGCAGCTTTGCGATGGCGCTGTCCGTCAGCTCCCGCAGCTCCGTTTCATCCGCAGCGAGGTAGCCGCGCATTTCCTCCAGCGCTGCGATCAAGCCCGTGCGGGTGCCGGTGTTGTAGAGGCTCATAAGCTGGCGTTCTTCAAAGGTGATGTTCATATCAAAGCTCCTTTTCCGCGCTCTTTTTGGGCGCTGTTTTGTGTGGACGTTCTTGGGCCGGTTGGCTTTTGAGCTGCTCCAGCACAGATTTCTTCTTTTCCCGGTGTGCCGCCTCTGCCAAATCCATCAAGGAGATGGGCATACCGGCCTTGACCTGTGCTTCAAGGTCGGCGACGGTGGGCTGTTTGGGGCCGTTGTTGATAATGCCGTCGATCATGCCGTAATCGTCCTCCATCGACATCTCGGCGGCTTTCAGATAATTCTCCGGTTTCTGAAAGGCGGGCAGCTCCTGAAATCCCATGCTGTCACAGTAGTGATAGGATACCTTGCCGTCCTGTTTCAGCGCAACTATGTCACTGACGTAGAGGGTGTGCCCCACAAAATCGCCGGGGCGCTCGTCGTTGAAAATGTAGTAGAAGTTTTCAAGGATTCTGCCGGTATCATCGTCCGGGTACACCTCACGGGTATAGACAGCTTCATAGTTGGCAGGGTCAGGCGGCGCGGCCAGACTGCCGAGGTTGGCAAAACGAAGCTCCACCGGCGCATCCCGGCGCAGTTGGTAGATCGCCATAGCATCGGTGGGACTGTTCAAAAAACGCTGCTCCACATCGCGGGGAGGAATATGGCCTTTGACCGCATCCCAATCCGGTCTTGTGACACCGAACATTCCGTCGTGCTTGATGATGTCCTCGGCTTCAAAGACCATTTCCTCGGCGTTGTCGGGATAGAGCATATAAACCGTGATGTCATGCTCCAGCAGCTCCACCGCCCGATCCTTGGAAAGTGGGAGCATATCGCTATCCAGATACCCATAGCTGCGCATATCGTCCACCGTCAGCGTGGGGTCAGGCATCGGGACGGCCTGTTCCAGCTCCGGGAGCATATTATCTGCCGCATCGGTGGGAACAGCGACTGCGCCGGTGATCTGTTCGCTGTCCAAGGGCGGCGTAATCTGCGCCTCCTGTAAATCCTCCAGAATTTCCATATCTGCAAAGGTCACCTTGGTTGGTGTCATGCCTTGAATGGCAAATACCTCCGTTCGGACAGCCCCGGCAACAGATGCAACCGGCGAATCTTCAATGGCGCTGCTGTCAATAACACCGCCATCCAGCAGCTTTTTGCTTTCCTTGTCGTAGAGCGAATAGTCCCAACCGCCGTCTGTATGCTGCACATGGAGATATACCGAGCCATCCACAAGATAAAGCGCTTCGTCTGTTTGTGTGGCGCTCACTTCTTCACGATTGATGCCGCGCTCCTTGCAAATCTCCGCAAAGTGCCGGTCAATGTCCGTAATCAGCTCGGAGGCAGTCTTGTTGATGGTTTCCAGACTGGCGCGAAGCTCTTTCAACTCCTTGCCCTTTGACCATGTGGCGATATAGCCGAAGCTGTTTTCTCCCGTTTCAATGCCGTAATACTGGCAGACCGCATAGGAGATGCTTTCAGCCTCGACCTCCTCGGTGTTGCGGCTCTTTTCACCGGGGACAAGGATCGTCTCACCATCGTCCGCAAGCTCCGTCATGTGTTCGTAGTCGTGGAGCTTGGCGTGGGCAATCTCATGGACGGCGGCGCATACCGTCTGCACCTCACTCATACCGGCGCGGATGGTGATGCTCTGCGCCTTAATGCTGAAAAAGCCGTCCGTATCCCGCGCAACGGGCTTTATCTCCATCGGAACGGGAGAAGCACGGCGCAGCGCCTCCATGAAAACCTCATACTGCTGCACATTGCCGCTCAGATCGGCGGCAAGCTGGGGCAAGGGCTTTCCCGCAGTCTGTGACACATCAAAGACGGACACCACCTTGAACATAGGGATACGGATTTCCTTTTCCTCAATGATGGCCTTGCCGTCTGCATCCAGTATCGGCGCGTTGGTTTCGGGGTCGGTCTTGATTTCCTCGACCTTTTTCTTATAGGGAGTAGGAGCGATGATGCGGATACCTTTTTCGCCTTTCAGGACGTTCCTGCCGAACTGATCGCGCCACTTGTTGAAGCCCGCCACATGGGTGGCGTCGGGGCGCTGCATATAGATGAGCATGGTGTTGTTGACCGAGTAGCGGTGAAAGCGGCTCATAGTGGAGAGATACTGCCGGTACTTATCGCTCTCGAACAGCTCCTTGATGCCGTTTTCGATGCTGTCAACGATTTCCCGCATCCGGTCTTTGTTGGTTTGCTTTTCAGCCATGATGATCTCCTTTCAGAAAAATAGCGCCCCTGCGCAGAAGAAAACACATCCTGCACAGGGGCAATTCTCCGCAGATAGACGTTGTTTCCGGGCTTGCGGATAGAATGTCTCAGCCCCTTGGGATTCCGCATGGAAAAAGCCTTGCGGCACGGGGCTTTCCCAGTCTCTATTTGCGGAGGTTCCAGTATTGTTCACGCTTCCGTTTGGCGTCCTGCTTTCGACGCTCCTGCTTGGCGCAGGCGGGGCAATATTTGGTGCGGTTAGAGGAAGAATAGACCGGCTTACCGCAGACGGCGCAGCGCTTTCCCGGCCTTTCTCGCATCACGTCGGCCAGCAGCTCATGGTCGGCGGGAAGTACCGCGTTTCGGAACCAGTTGCACAGCAGCGAGTAGGAAATACCCTGTATGCAGACGCAAGGCTCTCCATCATCCAGCGCGAGGCAGTTGCCGTGATCGTAATTACAGCAGAGCTTCCGAATGAGCTTTTTGGAGCGGCGGAGCTGCTTGTGATCCATACGCGGCGCATCAGCCATTGTCGAACACCAGCTTATAGCCCGCGCGCTGCCCATCGTCCTCCAAAAAAACGCTGGCATCATAGGTTTTCCCGGTCTTTTCCGAGTAGCAGCCTTTCAGCGGGGCGCGGCCATTTTTCAAAAGCGCAGCGGCAAGAGATTTCGTCAGCGCCTTTTTCTTGGCGGTGAAGAATCGGCTGTTTTTCCAGAGGACAAATGCGCAAGAACGATTCTCACAGAAAAAGCCCTTCTGCGATTCCGTTACCTCGGCTCCGCAGCGGGGACACTTGCCGACCACCTCGCGCCCGGAGGGGAACAGGACTTCCGCACCGAGGATGGGCTTGTAGGTCTGCACCAGCTCATTCAGCATGGCGGCGATCCCGTCCATAAAACTGGCCGAGGCGATTTCGCCGCGCTCGATCTCTTTCAGGCGGTGCTCCCATTCAGCGGTGAGCTGCGGAGACTGGAGCTGTTCGGGCAGAACGGTGATAAGCGCCGTGCCGGTGGAGGTGGGCAGCAGATTTGTGATCTTCTTGGACTTCCTGCGCTCCACAAAACCGGAGGACACCAGCTTTTCAATGATACCGGAACGGGTCGCCGGAGTGCCAATGCCCTTGCGCTCGGCATCATCTGGCATATCCTCCTTGCCCGCGTTCTCCATCGCAGCCAGCAGCGTATCCTCTGAAAGCTTTTGTCAAGGGGGTGCGTGGATATTTTTTATATTACTTACGCAGATTCTCTCTCTGCTTCTGCCTGAATAATGCGTTTCAACCTGTCCTCAGCAGTCAAACCGCTACTATGGTCAAAAAACACTTTGACTTTATAATTTGTTTTGCCTTGCTTAATCACAAAAACTCCATCCGGTTTGTTTTTCTCCGAATGGTTATTTGGGGTGGGTAGTGTACTGTTCACAATATTTGTCATACGATATTCCTCCTACTTAAATGAAAAAAGCCCGACAAGGAAAGGTCTGACAACGAAGTTCCGACAACGGACATCAGAAAACCTTTTTTCTTTATCGGGCGATACTATCTTTTTACTATTTCCTTTTTCTTTATAATATTGGTTGTCATGGTTGTCAGAGAGGGAAAAGTGCCGCAATATCAAGGCTTTCGGGATTTTTGCCCGACAACCAGACCGACAACCGGCTCGACAACCGAAGCGACAACGGGCTTTTATTTTTGCTTCAACCATTCTTCCGGAAGTCCTAACTGTTCCATTTCCTCTGTCGGGATTTCTTGAAAACCATCCATGCTGTTGTCAGGCTCGTTGTCATTCCTGATACGCTCCCAGCCCTTTTGTCGGCGGTAAGGCTCTGGAAAATACCTCGGATTGCTGAACGCCCTCCAGCCTGTGACAGCGTTATTCATAATGTCGTTGATCTCTCGCAGCTCCCATTGTTTCGCTTCGTCATAATCATGCCCCAGTGCTTCCTTGTAAAGCTGCTTAGAGCAGACTATGCTGCCGGAATAGCGTTCCAAATAGTCTAAAATCTGTCCTGCCTTTGTGTCCTCCGGCATAAAGTCCTTTTGGTGGGCTTTCAGATAAGCGTTCATAGCCGGACTGAATCTCAGACGGAAATTGCCGCTTCTGTAAATCTCCATAGCTTCTGCCCACATCTGATTGATATACTCTCTGGAAGCCTGTTCATCCTCCAAAATATGAACCTCAGCCCTTTCAGGATAGACCATAACCGGAACGAAGCGGCGGTTGCCTGTTCGGTCAAGGGGAAGAAAGTCAAGGGTATTAGAAGAACCTCCAAACACACATTGTCGTTTTCTGTCTGCCGGATGTGTTTCATAGGGTATCTTATAGGTTTCCTTTTGTCGGCTCAGAAAGGACTTGATTTCTTCAATGCTCTTAGCGTTGGCGGTTGCAATCATTTCCGACATTTCAATAATCCAATGCCCCTGCATTTTGCGGTACACATTTTCATCATCCAGCTTTTTCAAGTCATCAGAGAACCAATCATCATTGACCGCAAGCAAACGGAAGAAAGAGGACTTTCCGGCTCCCTGACCGCCTACAAGACAGAGCATTACCTCAAATTTACACCCCGGCTTAAAGGCTCGTGAGATAGCACCCAGCAGAAACAACTTCAATGCTTCATAGGTGTAATCATCTGTATCAGAACCGAGAAAGCGGTGCAGACAGAAGCGTATGCGTTCTGTTCCGTCCCATTGCAAGGCATTGAGAAAATCACAGACAGGGTGGTAACGATTTTCATTGGCAATAACCGCAACTGCGTCTATGATTTTCTTCTCTACGGTCAATCCATAGTTTTCTTCAAAATATAGGAGCAGATATTTCACATCCACATCCGTCAATGTCGGGCTGTCACGATACCAACCGAGGGGCTTCACAATGTCGATTCTTTCGGTCAGAAGATTTTTTCGGATAGCCCCTTTCAAAAGTGGGTCATATTGCAGAACACGCTTATAATTTGCGGCAGTATTATAAACCTTACCTTTCTCGCTCTGCTCTAAGCTGTTTCGGATTTCTTCTACTGTGCATGGTTCTGTCTGCTGACAGTTCTGCAATTCGCTGTTCAAGTTTTAACACCTCCTTTCTCTGTTCTGCCACAAGTGCTTTTCGTTCCTCCAATGAACCATACAGAAGAATATCAAGTAGATATTCGATATAGTTCTTCTTATACAGTGCTTCTGCAAACAGGGGATTCCATTCCTCATCCGGCTGTTTAGGAGCGTATTTCTTTTCCCATTCTCTAAGAAGATGAAAATAATCCGTCAGCACCTTGTAGCAATGATTTTCTTCTTTTTGATACTTCTGTTCCGGTGTCGGCTCACGAATACGAGGGCGAATACTGGGCTTTTGTCGGCTGTCATAGTTAAGACCAAAATCTTCAGCAAGTTTGACAGCAGCTTCCCTCAGCCCGATACCGAATAGCTTCGCTGTCAGATCAACAGCGTCTCCAGTTGCTCCGCAGCCAAAACAGTAATAGCGTTCATCCAGCTTCATACTGGGGGACTTATCCGAGTGAAACGGACAGCACGCCATACCAGTGCGACCCACTTTCAAGCCATAGGCTTCTGCGGCTTGTCGGGCAGTAACATTTTCCTTTACAACTTCAAATACATTCATGTGACTCCTTTCCTGAAACGAAAAAAGCACCTGTCATTTTCAAAACGAAAACAGCAAGTGCCTTAGAGTTCCATATTCAATTTTGGGTGCAAAAAAGCAGGAGACCTTTTCATTTCAGATTTCCTGCTTAGTCAAGCTTTGAAGATTTAATTGTAGTTGGTTTGTCAGTTATATAAATTGAGATTGTTTTATTATTATCTTTCAATTTCTATACTTAAAGATTTTCCGGATTTATCGCTTTGAAAATTTTCATAATACCAAAAATAGAAGGGCTTTTCGCAAAGTTCAAAGTAAATAATTTCATCGGGTTTTTTATTTTCTATTTTTGTATTGTAAATATCTTCAGCATGTACAAATCCATATAAAAAGCGACTATTGTCTGGACTAATATCTAAGTCTTGCAAGCTATCGCTTAATGCTAACTGTGATTTTAGTAGCGACATCGTGTCTTTGTCATACGGGCGGTCTTTCTTTATAACCTCATGTACACTTGTAATATAAGCATAGCTCTTTTTACCATCTACTTCCTTAATTTTGAATTTTGAAAATGTCAAACTTGATTCTATATCGTTTTTTTCTGATATATACAAAACACTTTTATAGTTTTCGTTTTCAAACTCCTTTATAACCTTATCAATATGTGCTTTATATTCTTCGCCTTGTTCAAATTCAATAGAGGCACTTAACAAAGCATTTTGTATCGAGTTTGCATAATTTTCATCAGAAAGTAAATTTTCTTTTGAGTTTAGATTTTCTATTGGATAATATTTTGTTATTTCTTCCGGAACATATTTATCGTTCATTTCTGTTCTTTGGATTAAACTATTTCCACCTGTTATTTGACCTAAATATCCGAGCCCTAAAAAAACACTAAACACAAAAATAATTATTCCAAATATTACCAAAATCGCCTTCTTTTGTTTGGTCATAAGATTAAGCTCCTTCAATTTATTGATTGTTAAATATAAATTCTGATTTGATGCTTACATTATACTTCATCAACCTAAAGAATGGAAGATATTTTCTTGCCTCCCAAAGCAAAAGCACCTGTCATTTTCAAAACGAAGACAGCAAGTGTCTTAGAGTTCCACATTCTATTTTGAGTGCAAAAAAGCAGGAGAACTTTTCAGATTTCCTGCTTAGTAAAGCTGTGAAGATTTAATTGTAGTCAGTTTTTCTTATACCATCCGAAATTTATACTTTAATGTTCTCTCATAACAAAAATCAATTTTGTCCTCCAACAAAAATACCGTTTGGGGGATTATCCCATATAAAATTATCCTCAGCCACTTCGCTCTCCAATGCAATTTCAATTTTATATATCCCCACATTTTGGGCATTTTCATCATCCTGACTATACATATAAAAATTCATACAATACCTTTCCTTCTCTGTCAATATGAGATACATACCATCCAATTCCGTTTTCCTTTTACCATAGTTGCTTTCACTTGATGATGCACAATCGCCCTCAAACCTTTGGATACTGCCCTCAATATAATCGAAAAAAGCAGAGATTTCAGTGTCTAAATTCTCAATGTTCTTTTTGCTTTCTTCGGAAAATAGAGATTTTAGTTTCTCTGAATCCTGTTGCTTACATGCCTCGATAATTTGTTGACACATCTTATCCGTTTCATTTTGTTCAGAGCTAAACCAGTCATTGAAATATTTGTTAGAGCAGCCTGTTAAACCGAGTATAATAATCACACTGGAAAGCAACAATACTTTTTTCATATAATTACATCCTTTACTGAATAATTGCAAAATCACTTATTGGATTAAGGTCATTACAAAAAATTTCTTACTATCATTATACTTCATCAACCTAAAGAATGGAAGATATTTTCTTACTCCCTAAAGCAAAAGCACCTGTCATTTTCAAAGTGAAAACAGCAAGTGCTTTAGAGTTCCATATCCTGTTTTTTGCTTTTTGCCTGATCCGTCCGGCTGACTTCACGCTCTGCTATTTCTTTCTTTTTGCGGCTCAACTGCTCTATAATGGAACTTTTAGCTTTCTTCTTGATTTGCTCCGTTCCGGCTTTTTTGACCTCCGGTTTCATCAGCGTGGTTTGGATTTTCTGAATGGTTGATTTCATAGCGTTTGTGATTCTGGCAATCACGCCATCCAATCGTTTCACTGCATACTCAACTTCTTTCTTTGAAGCCTTACGCTCAGGGGAGAGAACCCACGCTTTAGACTGCTCCACCAGCTTAATATCCTCCTTGTGCGTTTCCAGTTTTACAGTATCAGCAACGACCTCAACCGCCTTGTCATAGGCAATATCGGCAACCTCGTCCACCAGAGCTTCCACATCTTCAATCTTCATCGTGAGTTCTTCCAACTTTTGCTCCTGTGCTGCCAGTTGCTCCTTTTGCTTGAAAAGAATATAGTCCTGTTTTTCCAGATAAGCACGACCACCATATTCGGGTTCTTCTTCCAGTTGTAAGCCATGCTTTTTCGCCACATCGAACAGCAACACTCGGCAGGCTGAATCGAAAGTCATCTTGCGGTTATTTTTTCTTCCGACAGGCTTCTCCGGTTCCGGCAGTTCAAATCCCAGTGCTTCCAAAGCCTTTTCCTGTTGTGGGGCAATCTCCCCATATTGATTTTCACAGTCGAACACATGACGCTCGTGAATATGAGGGGTGCTTTCATCCAAGTGCAGCGCCCAATTCAGGATATGGACATGAGAGCCGAAACGCTCATTTACGATTTCCATAAATTCTGTGACAATCTCAATGAGCAGTTCCGGTGGAACATGATTATCAAGTGTTCCAATCTGATAGACCGTTTCCTCTGGACAGGTCTTTTTGCTTTTGAGCAAATCACCGGTTTCCTTATTCCTTTCAGGGTGTCGGTTCTTCACATTTCTTTCGTTCTGTCCGGTTACAAAATCACGATACCGCTGACGATAAAAAAGCTGTTCCACATCTTCAAAAGTGGCAGACAGCTCATTTTCCTTATCGGGATTTTTGAAATTGCGGAAGCCATTGTAACAGTCCCAATAGAGATTTTGTTTGGCTCGTTCTTCGTCAATGTGTTCGCTGTTGGCAATGTCAAAACTGCGGTCATTGTGCTTCGGATTATAAACGCCATTCTTTCCAGCTCGTCCATTGTGCCTTGTTAATTTCACATGAGTTCCTCCTTTTCTTTTTGATTTCCCCGACAGGGGAGAAGGGCAGCGAAGCTGATTCCTTGCGGCTTTCTGCGTCAAGTAATACCCAGTACTAAGTGGCGAAACGCCACTTAACTGGGCAAGGCTGCCGCCCTTGACCTGCACAGGGGTATTGCATTCCCTGTACCCATGCACAAAGGGTTGCACCCTCTGTACTCCCGCCCGAACAAACTGACTTCGCCCCGTCTCAAGCTCTGTCAGTTCCTTCGGTTTTGCAAAACAGTCCACCGGACTATTTTGCAAAAAGAAAAACCGACGCATGATCGCTTTACGCTCAATACATCGGTTTCTTCATCTGACCTTAACGGTCATATTCAGTTGTGGCAGATTAGCCAATTTGAAAAATTATTCTGGCACATCTACTGAGTAGCTCAGACAATCGCCTCTTTTATTGCTTTCCAAATCGTTATAATACCACATATACATCGTTCTACCATATTCTTCATATTCTATAATTCCATCTGGCTTTTGACCCTCTACTTCTAATGAGTAAATTTCTTTATCATGTGCATAGCCAAAAACGAATCTGGTATCTGGATAATTTGGATTTAAGTCTTGTTGAATATCACTTATTGTTAAAGATAAATGGATAAATTTTTTGAAGTCTCCCCCATAAGTGGTATCTGGTGTAGTGGCAGATGGTGTGGCATTTACAAACGCATATTGTGTACTTTCATTTTCTATCTGTTTTTTGCAGCGTGCAATCACAAAACCTTGAACGGGATCGTTATCACTTCCTGCTCGATAGAAAATCGTATCATACTGTTTGCCATTCCATATATGCAATATTTCATCAACATGATTAAGAAAATCTTCTGGAGCTGATAAATCTTCATGTTCTGCTTTTAAGGGGGAATTCAAAATAGCTTCTTCGATAGAATTATAATATGTAAGTTTAGAATCGTCTTTTCCATTATCTGTCAACTTAAACTCGATATACTCATTTCCTTTGTTTTCTTCTTCCGGAACATAAGTATAACGACCATTTTCAATATGGTCATCATAATCAACAAACAGTCCAATACATATCAGCGCTGCAAAAATCAAAAAAACTATTCCTATAAGGCTTAATAGTGACAAGTAACTATTTTGTCGCAGAGAACGGTGTGACCCGAAGGTCACGACGTTTTTCTGTGTTCATAGGTTGTTTGCGTGATGATAGGCTCGGAAATAACGGGAATATCTACATCGTCCACGAAGTTGAAGAAAATCTTCACTTTCTGCTTGCGCTTGCCGCTGGATTTGTCCGGGGCATAGACGATGATTTTCTTGATATACTCGTTCACGATGGTCTGTGTCAGTTCCTCCACATCCACATATTTCTGTGTCAGGGCGATAAAGGCATCCAGACCGTCATTCATTTCTTCCCGCTGTTCCACCCATTCTTCGATAACTTCAATTTCGAGCTTTAACCGTTCCTGTTCGGCTTCATAGTCCGCAGACATCTTTCTGTATCTGTCCTGATTGAGATTTCCAAGAACATAGTCCTCGTACAGCCGGGAGATGATGACATCCAGATCGGCAAGGCGTTTCTTTGCCTGTTCCAGCTTCTTTTTGTCATCCCGGATGCTGCGCTCCTGGTCAGTCCTGCGGCATTGCAGCCATTCCTCCTGAAAACCGTCCACATCGCTTCGGATATACTCATTGACTGCCCGGATGCGTTCCAGAACGATTTCACGAAGCACATCTTCCCGGATATAGTGGGCAGTACAAGTACCACGGTTGCTCTTGTAGTTGTTGCAGACGTAGTGATCCTGCTTGCCCTCAAAGCTTTTGCTTGTGGCAAAGTGGAGCTTGCCGCCGCAATCGGCACAAAACAGAAGCCCTGAGAACAATCCCTGCCGTTCCGCTTTTGCGGGGCGGCGTTTGTTTTTCCTCAGTTCCTGCACCCTGTCAAACTGTGCCTGAGATACAATCGCTTCCTGTGTGTCCGGCAGATAAAACATATTCTCCGGCTCATTGGGAATCCGCTTTTTCAGCTTGTAGGACTTGGAATAAGTCTTGAAGTTGCAGGTACAGCCTGTGTACTCCTGCCGTTCCAAAATCCCTACAATGGACTGGTTGCTCCAGTGGTACGGTCTTTCCGGCATCGGCTTTTTCTTTCGCTTGGCATACAGAGCTTTTGCGGTCAGA
>ERZ779673.520-NODE-520-length-17227-cov-4.057943_pt1 | contig 17227 bp, 13 predicted proteins | sample MGYA00511956_ERZ779673 | MGnify/ENA primary metagenome ERZ779673 (study PRJEB29588, sample SAMEA2152065) | human gut metagenome | biome: human gut; feature: human-associated habitat; material: faeces | place: Denmark | collected 2008/2010 ... | reverse complement strand
ACACGACGGGCGTGCCCGCCATGATCGGTGCCATGATGTATTGCAAGGGACTGTGGAAGAAGCCGGGCGTATGGAACGTGGAGGAGTTCGATCCCGATCCCTTTATGGAGCAGCTCAACAAGCAGGGACTGCCCTGGCATGAGGTACGCGACGAGGATCTTGAGCTGTAGTCTCCCGACTGTCAGGAAGAGGCCAGGACGGCGGGCACCCGTGTGTCCCGCTGTTCTTATGTATGCCCTTCCCTCACATCCTTCCCGTTAATTTTCCAAATCAGACAAAATCAATGGCAAAAACAGAAGAAGAACTGGCTGCCGAGCAGGCAGCAAAGATAAAGGCAGAGCGCGAGGGCAAGCTGAAAGCCCTCCAGGCTGCCATGTCCAAGATAGAGAAAGACTTCGGCAAGGGGTCCATCATGCGCATGGGCGACGAACAGGTCGAGAACGTCGATGTCATCCCCACGGGATCCATCGGCCTCGATGTAGCCCTGGGCGTAGGCGGCTATCCGCGCGGACGCATCATCGAGATCTACGGTCCGGAGTCATCGGGTAAGACGACGCTGGCCATCCATGCCATCGCCGAGGCACAGAAGAAGGGCGGTATCGCCGCCTTCATCGATGCGGAGCACGCCTTCGACCGCTTCTACGCCGCCAAGCTCGGCGTGGACGTGGACAACCTGTGGATCTCGCAGCCCGACAACGGCGAGCAAGCTCTGGAAATTGCCGACCAGCTGATTCGCTCATCGGCCATTGACATCATTGTCATCGACTCCGTAGCTGCCCTGACCCCGAAAGCCGAAATCGAAGGCGACATGGGCGACAACCGCGTGGGCCTGCAGGCCCGACTGATGTCACAGGCACTGCGCAAGCTCACCGCCACCATCTCCAAGACCAATACCTGCTGTATCTTCATCAACCAGTTGCGCGAGAAGATCGGCGTGATGTTCGGCAACCCCGAGACGACGACCGGTGGTAATGCCTTGAAGTTCTACGCCTCCGTACGTCTGGACATCCGGCGTGTCACCACCATCAAGAATGGTGACGAGGTGCTGGGCAACCATGTCCGCGTCAAGGTAGTGAAGAACAAGGTGGCGCCTCCTTTCCGCAAGTGCGAGTTCGACATCATGTTCGGATCGGGCATCAACAAGCTGGGCGAGATCGTTGATCTCGGCGTAGAGCACAACATCGTACAGAAGAGTGGCAGCTGGTTCAGTTACAACGGCTCGAAACTGGCACAGGGACGTGACGGCACGCTGAAGGTACTGGCCGACAACCCTGAGCTTTGCGAGGAGCTCGAGTCACTGATCATGCAGGCCATCAAACAAGACGAATAAGACAAATGACAGAGTACGGCAGACAAGCATCCGTGCTCTGTCATTTTTTATGTTTACCCTTTAAGGAATTGGCAATATGCGAGACGAGAAAGAAATGAGATGGCGTACCCTCTCCTCCGAGACACTGATCGCCCGTCCCTGGCTGACGGCCCGACGTGACAAGGTGGAGTTGCCCGATGGCAGCATATACGATGAATACTATGTGCTCCACTATCCCACATGGATCAACGTCATCGCCGAGACCGAGGACGGCAGGCTCATTCTGGAACGCCAGTACCGCCATGCCCTCGATGTGGTCTCCATGGAGATCTGCGCCGGCGTGGTAGAGAAAGGGGAGACACCGCTCGAAGGTGCCCAACGTGAGCTACAGGAAGAGACCGGATACATCGGCGGCGAATGGACCGAGCTGATGACGATAGCACCCAATCCCTCGACGATGGACAATCTCTGCCATTGCTTCCTCGCCAGAGGCGTACGGCCGACAGGCCACCGGCATCTGGATGCCACAGAAGACATTGAGGTGTTCTGCCGAACCAGGGCCGAAGTGTACGACATGCTCCGAAATGGTGAGTTCCTGCAAGCCATGATGGTAGCTCCACTATGGAAATATTTCTCGTTGTATCCTCTTTAGCCTGCATTCCCTCCCCCTTCCCTATCCGCCATCACTCGGGGCTCGCATAAGCGGCTGCCTCGCCACACGGAAGGACAGTCCATCGGCGACACGGCCCTTGCACTTCCCTTCCTCATAGCGGCAATGCCCTCAGGGCGTTTCGCAGGAGGAGTACGAGTAATGTTCACCTAGTTCAGGTCTCTCAGGCTACAATCTTAAAGGTAATCCAAGACTTCCATTAAAGCTTCTGACTTACAGGTTGTGCAATCGCAACTCACAAAAACGACCTACCTTAAACAAAGCTTCCACCGGACGATCCGTCCTTATCCGATGACAAATACCATCACTTACCTATACGGGAGCTGCTATATGTAAATAAAATCAAGATCGCCATTCTTGATCGTCCTTCCTCCTGAATGCCCCTCACCCTTGTCTTCTTCGTCTCCATCTTCCCGCTTACCGGCATCCAGCCGGATAAGCCACACCACGCCTATGAATACTCTAAAAAGTAAGCATTGGATCTAAGAAATATTTCCATTAGATCTAAAAACAGGTCACCCATATAGCCCAAATGGCACTTTTTCGTGGGGTTACAGCAAAATCCGGGCAAGAACGCAATTCAAGTCTTTCTTCCCCACAAAAGGTTGGGGGTTGTGTCAGATAAACTGTGTCAGGTGGGGTTTCTTATCTCGTATCTACATCAAACCACAACCGTCAGGTGTCTTATCTTCACTGCCGTGAGTTGTTTCTTATCTCGTATCTACATCAAACCACAACGGTAGTTGCCTTCGCAAATACTTTCGGCAGTTGTTTCTTATCTCGTATCTACATCAAACCACAACTGGCTTGTTGGCGAGGACAAGAGCAAACCGTTGTTTCTTATCTCGTATCTACATCAAACCACAACACATAGAGAGCATTACGGATGCCTTGCGAGGTTGTTTCTTATCTCGTATCTACATCAAACCACAACGTAAAACCGCCTGCAAATGCCCTCTGTAGCGTTGTTTCTTATCTCGTATCTACATCAAACCACAACTGAGCTATTTGAATTTTGTTTATTGTAGTGTTGTTTCTTATCTCGTATCTACATCAAACCACAACTGTGCTATACAAAAGGCTATACTGAGGGTGGTTGTTTCTTATCTCGTATCTACATCAAACCACAACATATAGGAAAGACAAAGATAATGTAATGTTGTTGTTTCTTATCTCGTATCTACATCAAACCACAACCCATAGTTGTAAATTATTTTTTGGTTGTTGTTGTTTCTTATCTCGTATCTACATCAAACCACAACTATGGAAGATAAACCTAATATCGTTTTCATGTTGTTTCTTATCTCGTATCTACATCAAACCACAACGGTTCGAGGGTTCTTAACTGCGGCTGGAGCGTTGTTTCTTATCTCGTATCTACATCAAACCACAACAGCGGGGCGATAGCGGGAAGCAATACCGTGTTGTTTCTTATCTCGTATCTACATCAAACCACAACTCATATATCACCATTATGGAAACGCTATCGTTGTTTCTTATCTCGTATCTACATCAAACCACAACAATATAGATCCTCGTTATTGCAACAAAGTGTTGTTTCTTATCTCGTATCTACATCAAACCACAACTAATGTTAAATTCAATTTCTACTTCTCTTGTTGTTTCTTATCTCGTATCTACATCAAACCACAACAAATTTAATTGCAATATCTTCCAATTTGTGTTGTTTCTTATCTCGTATCTACATCAAACCACAACAAGTTGCCCGTGTTCGTTTGACCAACTCTAGTTGTTTCTTATCTCGTATCTACATCAAACCACAACATGCAGGGAACGCAGGGAACGCAGCAGCCGGTTGTTTCTTATCTCGTATCTACATCAAACCACAACCCGCATGGGTGACGGGTTCATCGACACCATGTTGTTTCTTATCTCGTATCTACATCAAACCACAACAGACGGATCGGTATTGATTATTCATTAAAGTTGTTTCTTATCTCGTATCTACATCAAACCACAACTTGATGCGTTTGTTCAATGCAACCATTTCGTTGTTTCTTATCTCGTATCTACATCAAACCACAACAGCGCGTTGTTGAGCTTCTTGAATTTGTTCGTTGTTTCTTATCTCGTATCTACATCAAACCACAACATCCGGATTGTGCTCCAGATCAAGCTCTTGTTGTTTCTTATCTCGTATCTACATCAAACCACAACTTATTGCTGTTGTTGCTATAGCAGCGGTTGTTGTTTCTTATCTCGTATCTACATCAAACCACAACGGTACGGACATGATGCCGCCATCTACAAGGTTGTTTCTTATCTCGTATCTACATCAAACCACAACCATTTGAGGCTATTTCCTGTATTCTTGATAGTTGTTTCTTATCTCGTATCTACATCAAACCACAACTGCAAAGATACAGATTTTTCTGTAATTCAGTTGTTTCTTATCTCGTATCTACATCAAACCACAACTGCAAAGATCCTGTATCTTATAATATAGTGTTGTTTCTTATCTCGTATCTACATCAAACCACAACACACACGCAGTGTATAGAATGCGAATGAGCGTTGTTTCTTATCTCGTATCTACATCAAACCACAACCTATACCACATAATTACCTATATATCAAAACTTTAAGTAGTATTTTAAGTATAGGAAATGATATTTGATGCGCTTATCACAATGCAAATATACTAAAATAATTCAAGTTGTACAGGTATATGACGCATTTTTTCCTCCGCTCCTCCTGTATAATTTATAATTTCGCTATATTGTTTATCTGTTACCATCAGAATACTAACTGACCCTTGAACCGGCAAGAAACTTTTTACTCGCTTGATGTGGACACGAGCACTCTCTAACGATCCGCAATATCTGGCATAAACACTAAATTGATGCATAATAAAGCCATCTCGTTCCAGATCCTTGCGAAAACGTGCAGCGACTTTTTTGTCTTTCTTAGTCACCGTAGGCAGATCAAACATTATGAAGATCCACATGATATGATAAGCATTTAGGCGATAGTCTGTCATAGGAAATTGGGCAACACCAACTTGGTAGCTTCTTTTGCATAGCATTTAACGAGCGACGACATTGTCATTGATAGTCCTATCATTAGAGGACGCTTGACTTCATCGAAATGAGTATCACACGTTAATACCTTAAGCAGCTCCACCTTTGTGTCTTTATTCAATGCTTCATGCCCTTCCTGCCAAAGCCGGTAAACAATATCATCAATAAAAACACGATAAGGCTCCATCATATCATCCGCCAAGGGAAAGGCATTGCTCCTCCCCCGATGAAACAGACCGATAGCTGGGAAAAGTCCGGCACCTGCAATAGCACGGGCCACAGCCCCCCGTAATATAGTATATCCATAATTGAGCAAAACATTCACCCCGTCTTGATTACGATCGCGAATGAAATGCGGACCGAAAAGACGAGTCCAATAGATGCGAGCTGCAGCTCCCTCTCTATTATCAGTATCTCCACTTTTTACACTCATATATAAAGGCTTCAGTATGTTGCCATCACGACCATAAACATTGAGCAAGGCTGCCTGATTGCGAATCTTAGCCTCTATGATCTGCTTCCACAATTTCTTTTTTAATGGTTCTGTAGCAGACAATTGGTTACGCAAGGTCAACCCCTGTGTATTATTGGTATCAAGATTTTGAAGCATCGATACAGGCATACCTTTTTGATTACAAAAGATGACAGCCACATTTTGTTCTGACAAAGAGTTAAGAAGTGGAATGGTCAATGTAACCATTGGATTGTCGATGATTACAACCCCAATATCCTCTATGGGCACCGTCGTAATTCCTTCAAAAGCCTCACGTCGGTTGATTACCAACTGGGCATTTTTCATTGATAATGTCGCCGGATGCATAAACATCAGTGTACGTTTTAACATATTCTTATTGTTTGGATGTTATCTCACCAAGAATGTTGATATCAAAATCATAACCTTCTACGAGGGCTTTCAGTTGTGTGTGATATAAATTTATCATCCCACGATATTCGTCAGCATTCTTAAACAGTCCTCTTGTAGAATTAATGTCCTTAGCCTGGCGTGCCTCCTGATGAAATCTTAACGTAATGTCTCCATAATTATAGCCATTTACTACTTTAGAAGAAAGTCCTACGACCTTATACAGCCTTCTCGCAAGATCTACAGGATCGGTGAAATCTACTTCGGAAGCCGAATTTTCATACAACAACACATGAGTACCTATCTTAAGCGTCGCTCTCAATGGGAAACCTTTGGTGCTCTTTTCCGGGATAATAGACGAGAACGATTCTTTATCTTGGCTTGCCTTGAAATAGTTGGCTGCTTCTATATTCTTCACCAATTCAAATTCACGCTTCGGCTTACCCTTCACCACACCTTCATAGATTGCCATCATATAATTACCATCGTTAGCTACGTGGAACTGGCGCTTGTAATCGAACCGAGACTGATCACGCTGCTGACGAATATCTATCGGGCGCTTAATAGACGGCACATAACATCTAACCTTCTTAATCCGGATACCTTTTTCCTTATTCATATAAACATCAGCCAATGCCTCCTTAAAGGCTTTTCCTGTCTTACCTTCAACAGCCTCTTTTACTTTATCACGTACGACATCGTCAACTATCGTATCAATATCCTTCACTGACTCAAAACTCGCAAGCTCGCGTCTTAATACATATCTCGGTTGAGCATCGTCTTTATGCTTAATGGCGCCATAATAAGTACTAAGATGCAAACTGCCACGCGCACAATCACCTTTGGCTATAAATTTACCACGAGGCATCCTTACATATTTCTTTGCACGCTTTGGCATATTGTCTGGCGTAGAATGTACGACTATCAGGCTCTTCTCAAGCTCTAATACATCTTGCGTAAATGACGGCCAAGGCTTGTCAAAATGGGGCTTGCTACCTTCACCGCGTTCAAATGCCTCCTCATCATGATAGAAACTTGCCATCTTATTGTATTCGTTCCTACCGATACATGCTATCGTAATGGCATCAATACAATGGTGGGCGTGGTTCTCGCGTGACTTCTTTTCATATTCACTTTGCAATCCCCACATCTTGCGGAACTCAGCGGTAGTGGCACCTTTAACGACATAGACATGTGACCGACGACGGTCTGCAGGATCATGAAAAAGCGATTTCAGAAACAGACCGGCATATTTAGACACAAGTCCGATACCGGCTCCCTGACGACGCGAAAAACCTTCAGGTACTTCCGTCATCGTGAAGCGCTCGTACTTGTTGCGCCAATAGTCACGTTCCAATGTCAGTCTATGACGCTTTTGAATGATAGGATCCTTTACCTCCTTGGACATTCCAGAATAAGTAATACAATGGTCGATGTCCTTTGTTAGCTGCTCATACTTCTTTTTCCATTTTTCAATACGTGACAGTATCTCCTGATAATTTGAAAGCTGCGAAGGGAGCATGGCCTTTTTCACTTCACGGTTAAAGCGCCGTTCACATAGTGTCATGTTCATCTGTGTACTGTCTCCTCCCACACTGCGAGGCACGGTATGTTCTATGTCAAACTCAGGATCAGGTCCAAGAAACTTAGAAATTCCTATCTGACGCCCCGTATAGAGACAAATATGTTCCTGCTCTTCCCATAACTGAAATTTCAGTATATCCGTCGGGGTGGGATTAATGTCCTTTCCTGTTTCCTCTTTATACAGCGCTATTATATCATCTCTATACTTTTTATGAAGTTTATCCTGCTTGCGTTGCCAGTCTCCAATGGCCTTTCGCTTATTGGCATCATTAAGCTCGCGCGCATACTCCACGTGCACTTCTGTGTTTTGATCGATCTTGCCTTCTCGTAGCAAACGGTTTACCACATGTCGTAACTCATGAAGCGAACGCATGGCCATAGGATTACGAATTGCATTTGTAGCCGGTGAGCCTAACTGCAACACACCATCCTTATTTGTCTTAGCATCTGGATAGGCCTCTATCATAGAAGGATGATAAAGACGGTCGACAGCCCCGGCAGGAAGATCATAATTATTCTGGAGGAAATCTTTGATGCACATTTCGATAGTGCCCTCCACTCCTCTGTTCCTCGGATCATAGTTAAGGACGAGATCTTCCAACTCTTTCATGATATGCTGACGCTGCGTCTCATCACTCCATATATCCTGGCCTACGATACTTGGAATATTGGCAAACAAAACTGCATGAGAATAGATCATACCCTTGCATAAGAAGGGCTGTATCTTATGAATGGCATTGAGACTGATGGAAGCGAAACCATGAGAAAGCTTGATCTTAGAAAATTTCTCAGCCTTATTTGCATCCAGCTGTAACTGATTGATCGCAAAATTGTAAAGACAATCTTTCGAGGAGAATGAATAGAGTACATTCCAAATATCATCGGCCATCTCGTCAGCAGTCTTCAAAGTTCCATCCTTTTTAACACTATGCTGATAGGTCTCTGCGATGCCTGTCTTCCAGTCTTTACCAAAAACATTGCGCAACTGAGCTATGGTAGGACAGCCGGATACGCCTTGAGACATACGATAATTAAACTTGAAATCTTTTTGGACCTCATCCTTGTAATAACAATAATTGTTTTTCCCTCCTAACAGCCTTGCAATTTCTTCAAAATCAAAATTGGCTTTTGAAACACGATAAAATAGTGAATCTATACGTTGGCGCTCCTCTTCATTAAGCGGTCGCATAGCATCATCATCAGGTGTTTGGATCTTGATATTATTGACAAAGCATCGCTTGCGAAATTCTTCATAGTCAGGATGTGAGTCGGCACAACGGGGCTTACGAGGTTCAAAGGTACATTTCCCGACTCCTTTACGTTGCGACTTTAATGGCCGTTGAAAGAAGATAGCGCGACGAAGTGCCTCTACCAGTTGCGGCTCAAGTTGCTGCATCTTACAAATAGCCTCAAATTCCACAAGATAATGCTCATTGCGGGCAGTATAATGATTACGAATCCGCACCCGATTACCTTCTTCACTATAGAGCTTGTAGAAATAGTCACCTAAATAAAGGCAACCGGCATCGCTCATATCTTTGCTTAATGAAGATATGCCCGTCTTTACAGCACCCTTAGCATCTTCATCCGAGCCTTGATCCAACCGATTGCTTAAAAAGCCACGTCGCTGCGACAAATGATAGAGTGCACGCCCCAATATATAACGATCCTTCATCAAGGTAAGATCGAGCTTAGTATGAAGACAAATATGCCGATAATAATAAGGATTCTTACCTTCATTATCATTTGTGCGCTGCCAAAGCATAAATTCCTCATTTTCCACAGGATATATCTTCTTGACATGCCACTGATGTAATTCGGCCTCACTGACAGGTGGACATAGATGATAGGAAGACAACACGCGCAACACCTCAATCTTACGCAGACGACGACGGAAATACTGCTTGCGTAAACTTCTGTGTTCGGTTCGATCAGCTGCTTTAGATGACTCTATGCCTTTTTCCACTTTTACTCCTTCCGTAAAAATCAAGTCACCTCGGTATATCAATTCATATTGACCACTCAATTCATCCCGGTCGACAATGGCCCAACCTAAACTATTTGTACCTGTATCTAATCCTAAAATTCTTGTCTTAGTCATATTACCTTGATTTTATTTAATTTTTTGTAAACTTACGCATTTTATTTGGGAAATACAAATAATATGTATATGTTTGCAGCAAATAAATACTACATCTTATCACAATAAGGCTATATGCCGAAGGATTTTCATCCTATAGCCCCTCTTCGGAGGGGCTTTTTCGTGCTCTTATTTGGAAATATCCAATTGACGCCAAGCATAACATATCTTAGCAATACTAAGATGGTCAATATACAGCTAACTCTTCCTACCGAAGGCTTACCCTCAATTGTTCGTATAGCACTCAATAGAACTATGTTCATCGTTACGGAAGCTACAAGGTCACTTGAACGATGGACGGAAAAAATAGAATAGTATGGCGATGGTAAGACTTTAGATATAGAAGACAGAAGGGTTAGGGCATTGTCAATTCTATGCCTTGGCAATGCCGAAAGATAAAAAAACTGTGGGAAGAAAATCAAATACCTGATGCCTGCCCGTGCAAGCACCTTGCGCTACTGACCGTTAAGACTTCTACTCCTTCCGTCCTGCAGGTCGGGGATCGGCTGAGGTATGCGGACCGATTATTTTTTCCATCCACACCATGTCATACCATCTTCCGAACTTACGGCCACACTGGTAGAATGTTCCTACGAGGCGATAGCCGTGGGGCAGATGGAAATGATAGCTGTCGAGCGTGAGGTGCTCATCCTCAGGATTGACGGTCGCGATCGACGCATACAGATTGAGGAAGCCACGCTGACGGCACTCCTCCTCCAATGCTTTCAGCAACACGTCGCCTACACCCTGATGGCGGATGGTACGGTCAAGATAGATGGAGGTCTCCACACACCACTGGAAGGCGGGACGCACACGCAGCGTACCCACATAGGCATAGCCCGCTATCCGTCTCGACACCGGTTCCGGACCGTCGCCCGTCTCTACTATCTCCGCCACCAGATAGGGAAACTTCTCCAGCGTATGCACGATGCGCTGCCGAAACTCCTCCACGGTAGGTGCCTCGTATTCAAAGGTGATGGCCGTGTCTGTGACATAAGGGGCATAGATAGCCTGCAGGGCTGCCGCATCGTCAGGCGTGGCAGGCCGTATGATGATATCTTTCATTTTCCGCATTCTTTATTTCAAGGGCAAAGTTAGTCACATTTCCCGATCTGCAGAAGCATCTGGCGTGCCTGCTGCGTGAATAATACTTAAAAATTACAGTCACCGACATTCCTGTCCTCTCGTCCTCCGCTTCCCTCTTTTCGCCATCGTCTTTCCTTTCCTTGTCTTTCTCCCCATTTACGGCCTTGCCCCTTTCCCGTCTTACGGCCACATCTGCCGTGCGCTCTCCTCCAGCGCCTCGACGAAGAGGGTGACGGCTCGCCGCTGGTATCGGTCGGCAGGCACCAGGATGGAGGTCTCAATCTGTCCCTCCTCACCCTGGATGGGAAGCGTCACCAATCCGTTGTAGGCAAGCGTAGCTACATCGGGCAACACCGTTATCCAATGTCCGCGCTGCACCATGTAAAGCAGCTGTGAGTTGACGTTGATCTCTATTGTCGGCTCGAGCACCACTCCCTGCCGGGCAGCCATCCCGTCCAGCTCCTGCCGCACATACCAGCTCTTGCCGGGCAGCACGAGAGGATGCATCTGCAACTGCTCGAGGGTGATCGAGGAGGCCGAGGCCAGCGGATGACGCTCACCGACGATGGCCTTCAGGCGCGTGGTGAAGATCGGACGTACCTCTATCGCATCATTAGCCTGACGCGGAGTAAACATCATCGCCAGGTCGATCTTATGATCGAGCAACCGTTGTTCCAGCACATCGACGATATCCTCTTCTATGTGCACATGCACACGGGGATGCTGGCGGTTGAACTCTGTCAGGGCATCAATGAGGATGGCCGACAGACCGATGCCCGTACAGACACCGATATACAGATCGCCGCCTTCCACCGCACGCAGGTCGGCCATGCGCTGCCGCCCCTTCTCCGCATAGAGCAGGATGCGCTCGGCATCGGGCAGGAAGGCACGGCCCTCGACCGTCAGCGGCACGTGACGGCCCACACGATGGAAGAGCGGCACCGAGAGCTCTGTCTCCAGCTGCTTGATCTGTTGCGACAGGGTGCTCTGCACCACATGGGCTGCCTGGGCCGCCTCCGTGAAGTTGAGCGTACGCGCGGCCAGAACGAAATATTTGAGTTGACGAATCTCCATCTTACCTTATATTATAGAGTCACAGGGACTTTGCTCCCTTGCAAAGATACGATAAAAGACGGGCAATCAATCGAAAATATAGATTATTTTTATCGAAACATTCCATTATCATCGATTGTACAACCTTATGATTCGGCGTAACTTTGCAGACGAAAAGAAAATAAAGTATAAAATATATAAATAACCATCAGCTTTATGTTCGATAAACCAAATCGCGCCAACACGCTCCACGGCATTCTGCTTATCGCTCTTTTCGCCTTTGCGGCTTTCTACATTGCAGAGGTGCCCGTCATCAAACATCTTTCATTCTCACCCCTGATCGTCGGCATCATCCTGGGCATGCTCTATGCCAACAGCCTTCGCAACAAGCTGCCTGAGACATGGGTTCCCGGCATCAAGTTCTGTACAAAGACCTTGCTGCGTACCGGTATCGTACTCTACGGTTTCCGCCTCACCCTCACGCAGGTGCAGCAGGTAGGTGCCTCTGCCATCCTCATCGACTCCATCATCGTTGTGGGAACTCTCCTGCTCGGCGTCTTCCTCGGCCGCGTGCTGAAGATGGACCGCGACACAGCCCTGATGACTTCCATGGGTAGCTCCATCTGCGGTGCCGCTGCCGTACTCGGTGCTGAGCCGGTAGTGAAGTGCGAAGGCCACAAGACCGCTATCGCCGTGTCTACCGTAGTGATCTTCGGTACCATCTCGATGTTCCTCTATCCTGTGATGTACCGCATGGGCTGGCTCTCCGACCTGAGCAATACCGCCGTAGCCATCTACACGGGTAGCACGCTCCACGAGGTGGCCCACGTTGCCGGTGCCGGTAACGCCATGGACCCTACCGATGCCCTCGGCATTGCAGGTACGGCCACCATCACCAAGATGATCCGCGTGATGCTCCTCGCACCTGTACTCGTCGTCCTCAGCTTCATCCTCTCACGCACACGCAAGCAGACTACCGACGGTGGCAAGCGTAAGATCACCATCCCCTGGTTCGCTTTCTACTTCATCATCGTGATCTGCATCAACACGGGTCTGCAGCACCTCTGCGGCGTCTCTTCAGTGAAGGAAATTCCGCTGAACGGAGCCATCGAATACATCGACACCTTCCTGCTCACGATGGCCATGACCGCCCTCGGAACAGAGACCAGCATCGACAAGTTCAAGAAGGCAGGAAGCAAGCCTTTCCTGCTTGCCGGACTGCTCTACGTCTGGCTCCTCGGCGGCGGCTACCTCCTGGCACGTTTCCTGGTAGGATAAGCCCCATAAATGATACGGAACCTCCCATCCGTTCTGATATCATGACCGACAAACAATAACTCACATTCATATTTATCCAGCCTGTGATGCAGACACCGATCTGCCACAGGCTTTTTTCATGCCCTCCGCTCACCTGCCCGGCCTTGCCCCCTCACCGTCCCGCCCCTCTTCCATCATCGTCCTCAACCGACCATCAGCCGTCCGAGGCATCTCGTACCATTTCCAGACCATTTCCATCCAAGGACAGTCGTGAAAAGCCAAAAACCGTGAAAACATATTCCTCTTAACATTTTTTCCACCAATAAATTGAAGCCATACCCATAAAACCCGTATATTTGCAATCGAAATGCATCAAGAGCGTAATTGATACGCACCAACCGAGCTTTATGCTATTGTAGCCACGGTGGTAAAATGATGTGGATTGTCCAATCAAAAATCAAACAATATGGAATACCTTAAGATGTCCGATAGCACTTGCTATCCCCTTAGTAATCAATCACTTTTCAAGATCATTGTATTGGGTCATACGGAAGGCTACGATGCAAGGAAGCTGAGTCTTCGGCCTTTCTGCAAATCCACGGACGAGCAGGACGGCATCCTCCTCAGCGCAGGCAATCCATGCGCAGGCCCTGCGTGCAGCTTGACTGAGAAGCCTTATGCGTTCCTGACAAAGGACAAAGAGCCGCGACACGCACGCAGACGCAAGAAGGAAGGACCGTGCGCGCAAGACCCGGCAATGGAAGCACTTAATAAACTAATATCTGAAGCCTATGACAAGACCACAGATCCGGACAACCTTGTCGGACAGAATAATTGGCAGAAGACGCTGATGATGTGTAAGATCGCGTGGCCGTACCATGCCGTACCCCCCCCATCGATCATGCCTTGCAGGAAGCAAGGCAGGTCTACATCCTTGGCGATCCGTTGACGCTCGACGAGGAGATGGCCGCTTAACACTAACCGTTCCCCAACCCATGATTTCCACGAGGGCATGCCGATGATGGGCATGCCGATGACTTCCTATGTCCCGACAGAGGGACATGGCAGCCCCTCGTCTGCCCTCGCCTGGAATCCCGCCCCCCGCCACCCTTATCAAGACAATGATTCAATAACCCTAACGATACATTAACATGAAAGCCATTTTAAAGAAGAGCGTGAAAGACTCCTTTTGGAATTACGAGGATTATGACGCACTGACACCCAACCCGATCACCCGAGCCTTGACCAACCGTTATCTGCCGGCATGGGACCCTTCCCCTCTAAAGGCGATGATGATGCGGCGCATGGGCACGGTAAAGCAACTGTACCTCTACCTCGACGTAAAATGCGACGGAGACATCATTCAATCCATCTCGCTGCGCTGCGATCTGCTCGATGATTACGAGAGGACCTGCCAGATAGCCGTCGATTGGGACAATATCCTGAGATGTGTAGAGGAATACTCCCACGCCATCGGCTACCGCTGCCTCCATTGCACCCGGGATGAGGACATCGTGGATTTCATCCAGCGCCTGCAACAGGACATCCCCTTGGCAACCGAATATTTTGAACTCATTAATCACTAAGACACAATATGGAAACGAACAACAACTGTATCGAGAATGGCATCAGACTGCAAGATGGCCGTATCATCCAAGGCTATAGGAAGCCGGACGTAAGCATGGAGGACACCTCCCGGAAATCTGCACTTGACACTACCGGCGCATATTTCAGCATTGGCAAAAAGCCCGGTAAGCCCAGGCTTACCCCTGATGAGGAACTCCAACTGAGGAATCTGTTTACCGACAATGCCTTCCTTATCCTCGCCAACAGGGAACGGATCCTCAACGACAGCAGGATGCTGCTCACACCCGTCCCCGTCCACAACGGGATTGCCTATAGCGGCGAGTTCGAGACTGCCACGCTGGGCGTCTATCTGGAATGGTGGATGAATGCGCCCTATTCCGTCTTGTTTGACGACGACGGCACGATGTCACTCATCTGGTTCGTGTCGGGCAGTCCGCTCACGGGCGGCAACTCTTGCAGCAAAGTGTATGAGGACGGCAGACGCGAAACCGCAAGAACACACTTCTCCGCCATCTGGCCGAAGTTTGCCGACATCATAGCCGACTATCACGACGCCAAGCTGCTGTATCAGGCCTATTCCCTCCCGGAGGTCATCGACATCTTAAAGAGAGAGACGACGACGGAAGACTATGTCAGGAACATCACCGCGTTCTACCGACAGGCTCTGATGGCCTTGTACAAAACGAAGCTCGCTAATTGGAAGGCCAGGTGCGAGGAGGTGTGCGGTCAAAGGACTTTCTATCAGCGTAAGTGGTTCAACACCCTGATCCAGTCACGACAGGACAAGGTCAAGTCCTTCTATGAGGGTTATGTGCAGAGAGAAGAGGCCCTGAAGCTCAAGGAAGAGGCCATAAAGGCTGAGAACCGGCGGCTGAAGAAGATGATGCAAGACAGGGTGCTGCCGTTCAAGCGCTATCGGCTACTGAAGAACGAGAACTTGCAGGAACTTAGTAAGATGTCTGACGACCTGACTGAATACGGGCGCAAGGGAGAGGAGGCCCTGTTCCCGGAACTGGCAGACCATCCGGAGGAAGCCGACAAGGCGCTATACTCCTATACCTCCATGAAGTCCGAGATCCGGAAGTACTTCCAAGACGCCGGGGCAGGATCTGCCGACCAGCGTGCGTCCTCCCGATCATGACGCAGCCTTCTTCCATTCCCCATCCTGTTGGCCGTCAACGGGATGGGATCCATGACCCAATTCATCAAACCAAGATCCCAATCAGCCATCGAAGGTCCGGTCCGCAAGACCTCGCGCCATTGCCGGGCATCCCTGCACCCGTCTTTACTGAAGGCATGGCTGGCGACGGACGTGCTGCCGGCAAGAGGATGGGCAATCCTCGGTCTGACCAATAAGATAAAGGACTAATGACTGATTAGGATTAATCATAAGATCATCATGAAAAAAGACAATTCCATGAACTTGCAAGAGATGCAACAGTTCCTCTCAACAGAGAGACATGAATGGCAGGTACCTGCCAAGGTAAAGGACAAGGTGGCCAAGATGGTTGAAAGATACAACCGAAGAGCCATTAAGAAAGGGTATGACACGTCAACGCTGACCTTCGACGAAGCCACGCAGACCCTCAGTGGACTCTTCATGCCCAAGAAAGAGAAGAAGTCCTTCTTCGGACAGATCGCAGAATGTGGAACCAATGCGGACCTGTACAGTGACTTCAAGCATATCCTGGATCTCTGTACCGCCGTCTGCCCACATTGCCACAGCCTGGTTGCCCCCTCGGCCAAGAGATGTGAGAACTGTGGCGAGCCGCTTTTTAAAGAGCCATCCGCCGACACTGAGAAGGCAGCCCCCTGCCGAAAGGAGAGTCCCAAGTCACGACCCTTGGACACCGAAAAGACAGACGCCGGAGAGACGGAAGCCACCGACACTGGCGTGATGCACAATGGAATCGGGATAAGGTACGAGCCCGGCCACGCCCATCCTGCCATGGACGCTCCCGACGGGGTGACTTATCACGACGAGCTCCTGGCTTCTCTCAATGAGTTCATCGCAACGCAAAAAGCCGATCCCAAGAAGTACGCCTTCCTCCTTTTGGCATTGGATCTGAACAGACTGGACCTCACCGATGACGAAAAGCTGGACGACGACGATCCGCGCTACGGTATCAATGCGTTTGATATCCAGAATGTCGTATTCAGCAAATACAATCTTTGGCAACCCTTGTTCGAAGACAAGGTAAGCAAGGGCGATCCACAGATATTCATAACCGTCCGGGACGACAACGTCGACCTGCAAGAGATGGAGCAGTTCGCCAAGGGCCATGGCATTCCTTATGCCCTGGAGAAAGGCTTCGACAGATACGACCAGGATTTCTCGAGACTCATCCTTTCGTTTGACGATGACACGGCTGCCGCCGCCAACTTCGTATGCGACGCAGCCACCACGGTCCTCTCCGTTCCAAGGGACATTCCCATCTCCTTATACATTTCCGCCTGCCAAGGCAAGGACAAGGCACAGAAGGAATACAAGAAGAGCCATTCCTTTAGTGCCCGTGATACCGCAAGGGGCATTGCGACATTGCTCAAGAACAGGGTCATCCGGAAATGAAGGGAAGGCCATGGAATCGAGTAGGAGGAAAACGAAGTAGTTTTCTTCCTACTTTCGTTTTCCGACCTC
>ERZ779673.514-NODE-514-length-17401-cov-2.225239_pt1 | contig 17401 bp, 16 predicted proteins | sample MGYA00511956_ERZ779673 | MGnify/ENA primary metagenome ERZ779673 (study PRJEB29588, sample SAMEA2152065) | human gut metagenome | biome: human gut; feature: human-associated habitat; material: faeces | place: Denmark | collected 2008/2010 ... | reverse complement strand
CGTTCATGAGATAATTCTAAATAACCTTAAGTGTCTTAAGACTCTTAAGAGTTTTTAGCAAAGGAGGAGTTGGATGAATCAATTAACTATAGCTACTCATGAAGCGAAACTCGCTCTCTGGGCAGAGAGAATACAGGAATGCCATGAGAGCGGAATGTCTGTCAAAGATTGGTGTCGAAGTCAAGGTATATCAGATAAAACTTATTATTATTGGTTTCGAAAACTGAAGCAGGAGGCATTTGATAAATTTCCAGAAGAACAAAGAGAGAAACTTTTCCGAAAATCCAGAACTGTTTTTTCGGAAGTAAAAAAGCCCGTTTGCATATCGAACAGTTCAGATACGGCCGTTTCCGTTTTCAAAAATGATTTACAAATAGATATTAAAAATCATGCAGATCCAACTACTGTTAAGATGGTCCTTGACCTTCTGGGGCAGACATGCTAGGGGATATATCCCAGGCAGAACATATCTATATCGCATGTGGATACACAGATATGAGAAAAGCGATCGATGGACTGGCTGCAATTGTTCAAAACAATTTTAAGCTGGATCCGTTTTCAAACTCTTTGTTTCTGTTCTGTGGAAGAAAAAGGAACCGATTGAAAGCCTTGTATTGGGAAGGTGATGGCTTTGTACTCCTTTATAAGCGTTTGGAAAATGGACGTTTTCAATGGCCAATGAACGAAGAACAGGTCCGCATGATAACAGACCGGGAGTTTCGGTGGCTCATGGAAGGATTAGCGATCGATCAGCCGAAAGCAGTACAAAAGACAACCATAAAAAGAGCATTATAAAGTGCTTAAAATCCTTGATTTTACTGGATTTTCTGGTACTTTTCTGGTATACTGGTATTAGTAAAAAAACGAAGGAAATATTTTATGGGAACAAAAGAAGATCAGATAGAAGAATTATTCAAGAGAATAGAAGAATTAGAAAAGGAAAACAGCCGTCTACATGAGACGGTTGCTTTCCTAACCCATAAATTATACGGCAGTAGATCAGAGAAGACATCATCACTTCAGATGGAAGGACAGATGTCTCTTTTTGATGAAATAGAAGTTTGTGAAGACCAGACTGTAGAGGAACCCAAACTAAAAGATATTGAAGGATATCGCCGCAAGAAAGCAAAAGGACACAAGGAGCAATTACTGAAAAATCTGCCACATCATAAGAAACTTTGTACATTAACGGAGCAGGAACGTTTTTGCGAGACTTGTGGAGCACCTTTGTATTCTGTCGGGGAGGAATTCGTCAGAACAGAAGTAGAATATATACCGGCACAGATCCGAGTCATTGATTATTATCGAGAAACGTTTGAGTGTCGTGAATGTAGAAAAGCCGGCAGAGAATATATGGAGAAATCTCCCATGCCAGATGCCGTTATGCAGCATTCTCTCGCATCACCATCTACAATAAGCTGGGTCATCCATCAAAAATTCGAATTGGCGGTTCCTTTATACCGTCAGGAAAAGGAATGGGAAATGCTTGGATTAAAACTGAGTCGGGCAACCATGGCAAACTGGATCATGGTCAGCTTTCGCGACTGGCTTTCTCCGGTGGTAGATTTACTAAAGAAACACCTGCTGGAAGAAAGTTACCTGCACATCGATGAAACGCCTGTTCAGGTCATGAACGAAGAAGATCGTAAAAATACCACAAAATCTTATATGTGGGTATATAGTACGATCAAGGAAAGCAGTCATCCGATCCGCTACTTTGAATATCAGCCCGGGCGAAGTGGACAGTATCCGAAAGAGTTCTTAAAAGGATACAACGGTTTCATCCACACAGATGCCTATAAAGGCTATGAAGCAGTAAAAGGGATCACCAGATGCTTTTGCTGGACACATCTGAGAAGATATTTTGTGGATGCCCTTCCAAAAGATGTGAAACAAAAAGATAACACCATTCCGGCCACTGCAATCCAGTATATCAACAAACTGTTTGAAATCGAGAACAGATTGGAAATACTGTCTGCAGAAGGTCGAAAAGAACAGCGTCTCATTCAGGAAAAGCCTGTTTTAGATGCCTTTTGGTCGTGGGCAGAAACGGCAGCAAAAGAAATAGCTCCACGTTCGAAACTCGGTGCTGCTTTTACCTATGCATTTAATCAAAAAGAAGGACTCATGAATTACCTGCTGGACGGAAACTGTTCCATCAGCAATAACCTTGCCGAAAATTGTATCAGACCATTTACAATCGGCAGAAAGAACTGGCTGTTTTCAGGAAATCCGAAAGGTGCAACTGCCAGTGCCGGTATTTACACACTTGTAGAGACTGCAAAGGCAAATGGATTAGATCCAATGAAATACATCACATTTATACTGGGTGATCTTCCTGGTACGGATTATTTAAACTATCCTGAATATTTGGATGATTACCTGCCATGGGGATCAATCGTACAAAAACGATGTAAATAATAATTGCCATCAGAGGAAGTATACTCCCTTTGGTGGCAATTTTAAATACACTATCTTATTTGACGCTTACAAAATATTTTGTCAGATGCGTAAAGATGTGAAAAAAGGTGGTTGTAAAACGTGTGCAACCCAAATCTGGCACGCAAAACGGAGTGAGTCCTTTATGAGTGTGGAAACTGAGAAAATGTTTATTTGGTTTAGTCTATATTCTGCTAAAATGTTATAAAAGTGTTGTTTTATAAGAGACAATCTGTTGACAAAGAATGATTTTGAAAGGTATAATAACATTGTTTTTTTTGCAGATAAATGACTGGTGTTTAATGAATTATTTAAGTGGTTAGAAGGGATTGACAAAATACCAGACGTGTAAAACAAAGAAAAAAGTAGATGGATAAACAAAAGATTCTTGCAAGGAAAAGGGGAAATGTATGTATTGTAAAAATTGTGGAGCAAAGTTGGGAAGTGGAAATAAATTTTGCACCGAATGCGGAACAAAAGTTGAATTGGATGAAACGGTAGAAATACAGCAAAATCCAGAATTGTCTCAAGAGCAGGAAAGTCATTCAGAAGAAATGAAACTTCCAGAGTTGGATTTAAAAGGTGTTTTTGATGATGAGATTCCAATGGAAAATACCAGTGAGACAGAATGGAGAGAAATGCCAGAACAGTCCGTGGTGGAAGAAAACGTGGAAAAGAGTTCGATGGAGAACGAGCATGTAGAAGAAAACATGCAGGAAAAAAATCTTGACCCAGAAATACCATTGAAACAAAAAAGAGGAAAAAATAGAAAATTTATTGGAATTACGATAGCTGTGGCAATCATATTCTTTTTACTCAGTACAGGACTTACAGCTTATTTGACAGTAAGGCATACGGAATTAGAGAATATAGAATTAAAAACGGAGATTCAAGAGGAATTAAATACCTATCTGGAGTTTTGTGATAAGGCAGTAGATTACAAAAATAAATTTGCCAAATTGTATTTAGATGATACAAAAAAGAAAAAAGTAAAAGAAAAAATGAATCAGGCAAAAGAGCAGATTGTGAATCGTGCAGAGGAAACACAATTAAAAGATTGGCTAACAGAAATGGATACTTTTGCAAAGGATACAGAAGAGGAAAATAAAAAATATGTAAACACATTAGCAAACAAATTGGCAAAGTATGATACACTTATGATGACAAATGAAGAAGAGAAAAAATACAATGCACAGGTTTCTAAGTTTAAAAAGACGGTTCAAAATGGTGATTATTCGTTGGCAGTGCAATGTGCGAATCAGAGTTGTAAGTACGGAGATAAGGTTACAGAGGAAAAAACAGGTTGGAATGTTTCTATTGTGCAACAGGATCTATCCTCTTATCCAAATATTCGTTTATATTTAGAAGTTACAGATGAAAAGGGGGATGTAGTAGAAAATTTAGATAAAAATTATTTTGTTTTATCAGAAAAACAGGGGGCGGATCAGGAATATTTAAAGCAAAAGATTACAAAGGCTACACAGTTAAATCAAGAAGAAAGTTTGAATATATCCATGGTGGCAGATGTCAGTGGAAGTATGGATTATAATATGCCACGTGTCCAAGAGGTGATGGAAAATTTTCTGGAAAATGTACAGTTTGAGGTAGGAGATAAAATTGAGCTTTCCAGTTTTTGTGATGATTATCAGATTCAGGAGTATTTTACTTCTGAACGGGAAAGTTTAGTCGATAGCGTAAATTCTTTAGAAGCCTATGGAGGAACAAAGTTATATGACTCGTTGATTGAGGCCGCACAGCGTGTTTATTTGCAGGAAGGTGCCCGCTGCGTGATCGCATTTACAGATGGTATGGATAATTGTAGTGCATCCACTGAGGATGATGTAATTGCTTATGCTAACCAGTATAATGTTCCAATTTTTATCATTGGAATTGGAGTAGAGGATTATGATACCTATACGGATACATTGCAAAGAATTGCAGAAGAAACCGGTGGTTTTTATCGGGATGTAGAAGATGTTTCAGAGTCTTTAGAGGAAGTGTATGATTCTATTTATCGTCAGCAAAAAGAAGTGTATTGTGTAGGATTTAAGACAGACGAGGAAATTAGTCAGGCGGGAACCAGCAAGGTACACTTATATATAAAAGGGGAAGAAAATGGTGGTATGACAGATTATAGCTATACCGCAAAGGATGACTATTTTAATGTACAACTTGGCAAACTATCAAATTCATATAGTCGTTCTGTAGAAACAAAGGATTTCTCTTACATTGAAGATGCCAATGTTTTAGCACCAGGAGGGCAAATAGAGAAGGAATCTAAAGAGTACATTAAAAAGGATGATTTGGAACTTTCACAAATTTTACATTATGAAATAACAAATCTTTCATTTACGGATAAAAATACCTGTATTATGACGACTAGAGAAGATTATGATATTGCACAGACGAAAGATTATAATACAGAAATTAAAAAACAACATAAAAACAAATCAAAAACAGACGCAGTACAAATTTATGATTTACTTATGGAGCAGGGATATAGTAAAGATGAGTTAGAAGACAGCACGATTGAAGTGAAAAAAACGCGTGTTTTAAAGGGAACCTATAGGTTAGTTCGCACCAAAGATGGTGCCTGGAAATTTAAGGATTATGCGAAGAATTATGTTGTCGAATCATCAGATGTGTATTTTGCTTGTGTAGAAGGCGATGAAGCAAATTGGAATTAAGAAAAAATAAGATAAAGAACAGAGAAAGGATTTTAGTGATGAATAAAAAGCAAATCTTGATTTTGGTTGCGACGGTTGTAGTTGCCATATTGCTAGGAAGTGGAGTTGGTTTCCTTTATGCGAACAAAACAACGCCTAAATTGGACAAAGCTACATTGGAACAGGAAATGAAACAGAAACTAACACAGGAAGCTGAGGAGTTGTCGAAATAGTGTGGAAAAGCATCTGGAGAAGAAAATCTTTTAAAATTGGAATAGGAATATTGGGTATCGTTGTGTTGCTCGGTGTTATAAATTTTATACCTACTTTTCAATTAAAGACTAGGGACATGTCTGTTTTAAGAGGAAAGTGGATTGATGTATATTATGAAACAGAGAAAGAAGCAGCGGAAGATGTCTTTCAATATGCGGATGCAGAAACAGAGTCACTTGCGCGAAAGCTTGGATTTGATACAAAAGAAAATATAAATGTTTATATTTATGATTCCCAGAAGACCATGCAAAGAAAAAAATATGGTTTGATTGGTCCGTTGCTTCGATTAGATTGGTACATAGGTGATAATATTGGAACGAATGTTATTTTGACTTCACCAGCAAATCCGGGGAAAGTACACGATTATAAGAATAATAAATATGCAGTCTTGCATGAGATTGTGCATGCATATATTAGCGTTACAAATCCTAACATACACTTGTGGTTGACAGAGGGGTGTGCATTATATCTAACGAATGGAGAACCATTTTACAAAAAGTATCTGGATTGTATGCCAATACCATCCTATAAGGAAACGTGTACACGAAATCCAATTCGATTTTCAAATTGTGGCGGATATACTTTTTCACAAACCTATATAGAATATCTTGAAAAAACATATGGCTGGAAAAAGGTTTTACAATTGATAAAAACAGAAAATTATTCAGATGTATTTGGAAAGGATAGAAAAGAAATATATAGGGAATGGGTAAAATTTGTGGAAAACTATTATCAGTAGGAATGATAGGAATCAATAATTGTTGTGTTCTAACGTTTAGAATGTATAAAGGCAGGTGATCGATAGGTTATCTGCCTTTTTGAATATAAAATAAGAACAGCTTAGCTGGAGAAATGCATTAAGTGATAGAAGATATAAATTGGCTAGAAATATTTTTTTGTTGGATTAATACTAAAGTAATAGTTACAGAACGGAAAGTATAGTGTTTTGCAAAAAAATAAGATATAATAGTTTTATAGTGTATGTATGAGGAAGGAGAACGATATGGGAGAAAGTGGTAAATGAGAAAAGAACCTAGATTTCATGGAAAAGCAACTGAAAAAAGTCATAATAATATGAGTAAGATAAAAGGTAAGGATACTAGTATTGAAATTGCTTTAAGAAAAGCTTTATGGAAAAGTGGAATAAGATATCGTAAAAATTGTAGGGATTTACCAGGAAGACCAGATATAGCTATTACAAAATATAAAATAGCTATATTTTGTGATTCAGAATTTTTTCATGGAAAGGATTGGGCTGTTTTAAAACCTAGATTGGAGCAAGGAAATAATGGGGATTATTGGGTGCGTAAAATAGAGAGAAATATTGAAAGAGATAAAGAAAAGGATGAGCAGTTGTTATTTTTAGGCTGGACTGTGATACATTTTTGGGGAAAAGACATTTTAAGGGATACAGAAACTTGTGTACAAGTTGTTGAGGAAGCGATTTTTGATTTGATAGTGGGAGATGAAAATTATGATGAATAAACGAGAATATGATGAAACAAATCCACAGTCTATTGAACAGTATGCACAGAAAATGGTTGGAAAAACATTTGATGAAATTTGTAGAGAGGATTCAAAAAGAAATAATGGTAGATTGCAAGAAGTAAACAATTATGCAGTAGCACATGAAAATAAAAAAAGAAAAGGTGGATTGGGAGAATTGATAGAGGAAAAATTTTTCCATTATAAATGCAATAATGATGCTAGAGCGGATTTTCCGGATGCGGGAGTTGAACTAAAAGTCACACCCTATAAACAGAATAAGAATGGTTCATTAGTTGCAAAGGAACGATTGATTTTGACGATGATTGATTATAGCACAGTTGTCGAGGAACAATTTGAGACAAGTCATTTTTGGGAAAAATCACATCTATTATTGCTTGTTTGCTATTTATATCAAAAAGAAATAACAAATCGTTTACAATATAAAATTGGTTATGCAAGATTATTTACGCCACCGGAGCAGGATTTGAGGATTATAAAGCATGATTTTGAAACGATTGTTGAAAAAGTCAAAAATGGAAAGGCACATGAATTATCTGAAAGTGATACTTTATATTTAGGGGCAGCACCCAAGGCTGCAACTTCAAAAAATAGAAGAAAACAACCATTTAGTAATGAACCAGCAAAACCTAGAGCATTTGCGTTTAAGAATTCTTATATGACATACGTGCTGAATAATTATATTATTCCAGGAAAAGTAACTTATGAGCCAATTATGAAGAGCACAGTAGATGATTTTGAGGGATATGTTACAAGTAAAATATTAGAATATAAAGGTTGTTCTGTTGAGCAATTATGTAATCAATTTAATATTGATACAAAAAAGAAACCAAAAAATTTAGAAGCAATACTTACTTATCGTATACTTGGCATTAAAGGAAATCATGCGGAAGAGTTTGAAAAAGCAAATATTGTTGTAAAGGCAATACGCATTGGAAAAAATGATAGAATTAAAGAAAGTATGTCATTTCCAACTTTTAAATTTAAGGAATTGATAGAGGAGGAATGGGAAACTTCGACGTTTGGAACATATTTGAGTGAAACTAGATTTTTGTTTGTTGTATATAAGGCTGATGATAATAATGTTTTACGCTTAAAAGGGTGTCAGTTTTGGAATATTCCATACAGGGATTTAAATGAAGAGGTTCGAAAGGTATGGGAGAAAGCAAGGCGAGTCATTTTTGAGGGGATAAAAGTGGAACGAGTAAATGGAAAAAATAGGAATAATCTTCCATCGGCATCTGAAAATCCTGTTTGTCATGTAAGACCGCATGGACGTAATGCAGAGGATACATATGAATTGCCAGATGGACGTCAGTTTACGAAACAATGTTTTTGGTTGAACAACAGTTATATTTTGAGTCAGATAAATGAAGAATTGAGGAAAGATTAGATATGGCAGGATATATTATGACGATTAGTAATTATGAGTCACTTAAAAAATGCATTGAAACGGGAATATATAGTACAAATATGAGTAGTCCACAAAATGGAAAATGGAGGACTGCACAAGAAGGAACATTTGCAGATTATTTCAGTATGCAAAAAGGTGATTCTATATATTTTTTTTACAAGAGAAAAATATATGGAAGAGGAGAACTTGTGAATTTAAAAGGTGATTGCAAGTTTTTAAATTTTAAGGGTGCAGATGATGCAAGAACGTATTTAAATGAAGACAACAGAGAGTATGTTGTAGAAGATAGCACAATAGAAAATAAATGTTTTTGCACATTTGTTCCAAGTCCGTTTTTCTTTGAAAACAGTGTAGATATGGATGATGCATTAAGTAGTAATCCTCAAAGTTTCAAAATGTTAAGGACAATGTGGAAAGTCTCTTTTATCAAAATTGATGATGAAGAGGACAAAGCACTTCAAAGTATAATTTTGAAAAGAAATGAAGAAAATTTGATAGCTGTGAAAAATACATTTAGATATGTAAGTACATATCATGAAAAAATTAAAGATAAAATAGATGAGTGGTATCGTTTAAATAGTTTTCAACTTTTGACGAATGCTAGAGATGGTGACAAGTCGCGTCATGAAATGGCAATTGAGGCAGCATTATGTGGAATGTTGGGAAAACAAAATAGTACACCATTTGGTAAGTGGGATTATATATCTCATCAGGTTGCTGCATCGCCGTTCAAGCCAGTGGATTATATGGATAAAATGGATGTGTTTGGTTATCGATATATTCCTGGATATAAAACGGTTTCCAAATATTTGGTGATTGAAATAAAAAAAGATGAAGCAACTGTTGATGTTGTAGATCAAGTTATGAAATATGTTGATTGGATTAATCAAGAATATGCACATGGGGATTATTCTATGATAGAAGCATTTATTGTAGCATATAAGTTTTCGGAGGAAGTTATAGAAAAAAAGCAGGGTGAATGCGTGAGAAATTTTACACGCGGATATAGGCCGGCAGAAGCTTGTACTTGGAATAGTGTTAGATTGATTGAATATTATTGTACTGAAAGTGGAATAGAATTCCATGAGAAAAATATATAATTATTGATCTTGAAAGGAAAGTGTGGTAGAATTTTGATGTTGTAGTAAAAAGATCTTTACAAATAGTAAAAAATAGGTTATTATACTAACAGAACGATCGTTCGATTATGTGGACGGATACAGCATTGATAGATAGGATGGAAAAGAAAAATGGATAGGACAGTATGTGAATTATTTGCAGGTGTAGGTGGCTTTCGTTGCGGATTAAATAGAATAAAAAGAATAGGAGATGTTCATAGAAAAGAAAAATGGAGAACGGTTTGGTTTAGTCAATGGGAACCAGGAAAGAGAAAACAGTGGGCTCATGATTGTTATGTAAATCATTTTGGTGTATGTCTTGATTTGGATGGAAAAGATACAACTAATAGGGACATTGCAGAAGTAGATAAAAAATTAATACCAGACTGTAATCTTTTGGTAGGTGGCTTTCCTTGTCAAGATTATTCCGTTGCCCATTCTTTAGCTTCTGAAAAAGGAATTGAGGGGAAAAAAGGAGTATTATGGTGGTCCATTTATGAAATATTAAAAGAGAAGAAACCGCCATTTGTGTTGCTAGAAAATGTAGATAGGTTGTTAAAATCTCCATCAACGCAACGTGGTCGTGATTTTGGTATTATGTTGGCATGTTTTAGGAATGAAGGATATATTGTAGAGTGGCGTGTAATTAATGCAGCAGAATATGGAAATGTTCAAAGAAGAAGAAGAACATTTATTTTTGCTTATAAGAAAAATACAAAGTTTGGGACAAGAATAGAAAAGGATAATTTTAAAATTGCAGATGCAAAAGAAGTTATTATAAACCAAGGATTTTTTGCACAAACATTTCCAATTAGAGAGATTGAAGAAAAACAGATAAAAAAAACGTCGAAATTAAATCAAGATATTGTTGAGGTATCAGATGGATTTCAGTTCATGTTTGAAAATAGTGGAATTATGATAGATGGCAAGATATATACAGCTAAGACGGATCCGATTAGAGAAGCACCAAGAACTTTAGGTGAGATATTGGAAGAAAATGTAGATGAAAGATATTTCGTCCCATTAGAAAGGTTGTTTTATACAGATCCATCAGTGAATCATTCTGATGAAACTCAGGTTGAATTGTTAACAGAAGAACGTAGAACATGGCAGTATATCAAGGGGGCAAAGAAACGTTTAAGAACAGCTTCAACAGGTCATCAGTATATATTTTCAGAGGGACCAATTGCGATGATTGATGAATGGGATATGCCAGCAAGAACTATGCTAACATCGGAAGGAACATTCAATAGGAGCACACATATTGTGCGTGATAGAGTAAATGGAAGAATTCGTATTTTGACACCGATTGAAACAGAACGTATTCAAGGTTTTCCAGATAATTGGACAAGGGATTGCTTAATAGATGGGAAAGTTGTTCCAATGACTGAGAGAATGCGATATTTCTGTATGGGAAATGCTTTAGTTGTGGATTTGGTAAGTGAGATGGAAAAGACGCTTGATAAAATATTTACTTGTGAATAAGAGATATTTTACAGTGCTTATTGGGTTATCTCCAATTTTGTAATTACATATTTTTCGATTTATTAAAAATAAATTTTTCAGGAAAAAGATAAAGTGGCCTATATTTTTGACGATTGTAAATGTTTCTTGATAGATATATCTAATCTGAGATAGTAGGCTAGTTATTGCTATATTTCGTAATTGTAAATGTAGAGAGTATGAATTAAACACATTATATCGTTAAAGAAAGATTAGGAGCATACAAAATGAATTGCTTTATAAAACTTATAGTTACATTTTTTGCCGGAATGGGTGCAGGGCTTGGAACTGGATTTGCTGGAATGAGTGCAGCGGCGGTGATTAGTCCGATGCTTATTACATTTTTGCATATGGATCCGTTTATGGCGGTAGGAATAGCCTTGTCGTCGGATGTGTTAGCAAGTGCAGTTTCAGCCTACATATATGGAAAAAACAAAAATTTGGATATAAAAAATGGACTTGTTATGATGGCAAGTGTTTTAGTGTTTACGGTTTGTGGAAGTTATCTGGCAAGTTTGTTACCTTCTGCAACGATGGGAAGTTTTCCGTATTTATGACATTTTTACTTGGCGTTAAATTTATTGTAAAACCAGTTATGGTAACAAAGGAGTGGACACAGAACCGTTCTATGACAAAAAGAATCATACAATCCATTCTTTGTGGCATGGTTATCGGATTGATATGCGGTTTTGTAGGTGCTGGTGGCGGTATGATGATGCTGTTGATTTTAACCTCAGTTTTGGGATATGATTTGAAAACAGCCATTGGGACCAGTGTGTTTGTTATGGCTTTTACCGCTTTTACAGGTGCAGTATCTCATTTTGCTATCGCTGGAAAACCGGATTGGTTTGTATGGGGACTTTGCGTGATATTTACCTTATTATGGGCAAGAATAGCAGCTAAATTTGCCAATAAGGCTTCTGCTGAAACGTTGAATAGGGCAACGGGAGTTGTGTTGGTTATTTTGGGAGTTGCAATTTTTATTTTTTCGAAACTTTCATAGAAAAAGTCCCTTTTGAATACCTGTTTATGGTAATCAGAAGGGACTTTCTGTGTTGTACTTTCTTTATAATAATTCAGCAATATCAAGGATGAGACGTTCTGTTTTTTCCCATCCAAGACATGGATCTGTAATGGATTTTCCATAACAGCCTTCTCCAATTTTCTGATTGCCGTCTTTTAGATAACTTTCGATCATAAATCCCTTTACAAAGGAACGAATATCTTTGGATAAATGACAGCTATGCAATACTTCTTTACAGATTCGGATTTGAGCTAAGTAGTTTTTGTTCGAATTTGCATGATTGGTATCTACGATAACACCTTGATTTTCTAAATCTCTCTTCTGGTATGCTTCATACAAATGTTCCAAATCTTCATAATGATAATTCGAGTAGCACTTTCCGTCCTCTTTCACATATCCTCTTAAAATAGCATGTGCAAAAGGATTACCCGGTGTTTCTACCTCGTATCCACGGTAGGAGATGGTATGTGGAATTTGTGCTGCTAAAATAGAGTTTAACATAACTTCCAAATCTCCACTGGTAGGGTTTTTCATTCCAACTGGAATGCCTACACCGCTTGCAGTTAGTCTGTGTTGCTGATTTTCTACGGAACGAGCACCTACCGCTACATAGGATAGTACATCGGATAGGTAGCTATGATTTTCAGGGTAAAGCATTTCGTCCGCACAAGTAAGCTCAGTCTCTTGTACAGCACGGATATGTAATTCACGAAGGGAAAGTAATCCTTTCAACATATCCGGATCTTCTTCTGGGTCCGGTTGCAATGCAATTCCTTTATAGCCTTCACCAGTTGTTCTTGGTTTATTTGTGTAGATCCGAGGAACTAAAATTAGTTTCTCTTCTACTATTTCTTGTACTTTTTTTAATCTACTGATATATTCTAATACAGCATCTTCACGGTCTGCAGAGCAAGGACCGATAATTAACATCATTTTATCGGATTTTCCGCTTAAAATATCTGCAATAATTTGATCTCGTTGCTCCTTTACTGCTTTCATTCGTTCTGTCATTGGAAATTTTTCCTTTAACTCATTTGGAGAATATAATTTTCTTTTTATATTCATTTGCATATCCATGCTATTCAATCCTTTCAAGTATATTCATTGTCCGCTGCTATTCACGGCCACTTTTTTAAAATTTGTTGATACTGTTCAGAAGGTGCGAACTCATATGTGCAAATTGTACGTGAGAGCTTGCTCGTGAAGTGCAATTTGCACATATGAGTTTATAGCTGGTAACAGCGTCATGAACAAAATGACCAGCCAAAGTATATATTTTTAGTCACTATGTATATTCTGGCATTTTGTGAATGGAACGAACCTTCTGAATAGTTACAATTTGTTGATACTTCATTATACATACTGCGGATATACTTGTCAAACCAATTAAAAGTAAGAAAGTAGAAAATACGGTAACGGTGTATGGTTTAGTTTGGGATTAAAATGCCAGAATAAACAAATTGACGAAAAAGATTCTTTTTGGATGGCGATTACAAAATATTTGATATTAAGCGTTTAAATGTGATACAATAGACAAGTCTGTTTAATGGCAGATAAATACATAAATAACTAAAGGAGGATATCATGTCAATTTCTATTTCGTCAATTGCAATATTTGTTACAATTATTTTGTATTTGATTATGATGCTATTGATCGGTTTCAAATTTTCGAAAACCAATAATACGGTAGATGATTTTTACCTAGGTGGTAGAAAATTAGGACCATTTGTTACAGCCATGAGTGCAGAAGCTAGTGATATGAGTAGCTGGTTGCTGATGGGGTTACCCGGCGTGGCATATTTAAGTGGTATTTGTAATGCTTTTTGGACAGCCATGGGACTCGCGGTAGGAACATGGGTGAATTGGCTTATTGTTTCAAAGCGCATTCGAAAATATAGCCATAAGATTGGAGCTATTACCATTCCTGATTTCTTTTCCAAACGATACAAGGATCAGCAAAATATTTTAACTTGTGTATCTGCATTAGTAATCATTATTTTCTTTATTCCATATACTGCAAGTGGATTTGCTGCTTGTGGTAAGTTATTCCATAGTTTATTTGGCATAGATTATCATGTAGCAATGATTATCTGTGCAGTTATTATTGTCGCATATACTGCATTGGGAGGATTTCTTGCGGCTTCTACTACAGACTTGATTCAAAGTATTGTTATGACCATTGCATTAGTTGTAGTGTTGGGGTATGGTACGAGTCAGGCTGGTGGTGTAGATGCGGTTATGGACAATGCCAAAAGTCTTGCAGGATACTTATCTCTGACTTCTACACATGATGTAGTTGGTAATGTTGCAAAACCATATGGAGTTATTACAATCATTTCTACCCTTGCATGGGGACTTGGATATTTTGGAATGCCTCACATTTTACTTCGCTTTATGGCAACAGAAGATGAGGAAAAACTTACACTTTCCCGTCGAATTGCAACTGTATGGGTTGTGATTTCTATGGCAATTTCAATTATCATTGGTATGGTTGGACTGGGTATGTCCAAAGCAGGAGTGATTGATACACTTGTTGGTTCAGAAAGTGAAACAATCATTGTAAGAATTTCCCATGTACTAAGTTCACATGGAGTATTTGCAGCAGTGATTGCTGGTGTAATTTTAGCAGGTATTCTTGCGGCAACTATGTCAACTTCAGATAGTCAGTTATTGGCTGCGTCATCTAGTGTATCACAGAATATTTTGACTGATTTTTTCCATAAAAAAATGAGTCAGAAACAATCGGTTATTGTTGCCAGAGCAACTGTTATAGTAATCAGTCTTATTTCTATTTTCCTGGCATGGGATCAGAATAGTAGTGTATTTCAGATTGTAAGTTTTGCTTGGGCTGGATTTGGAGCTGCTTTTGGGCCAACGATGCTTTTAGCACTGTTTTGGAAGCGTAGCAATCGAAATGGTGCACTTGCAGGAATGATCGTAGGTGGAGCGATGGTATTTATTTGGAAATATCTGATTCGTCCAATTGGCGGTTATTTTGACATTTATGAATTGTTACCAGCATTTATCCTAGCATTACTTGTGAATGTTTTGGTTAGCTTGTTAACCAAAGAACCTTCGAAAGAAGTAATAGAGGAATTTGAGAATATATAAACAGTTTCTATTTTTTAAATTTTTAAGAGGTAGGCAGTAAAAGCGTGTCTGATAAGGTTAAGTTTTGCACATAAATAAGTATAAAGAGAGCGAATCGGCAAAGAAAAATGTCGGTTCGCTTTTTGTATTCGTAACAGTTCAGTTGGACAGAAAAATAGGAACTGTCTTGGGAGTTATATCCAAACGTTTTGGTGCAGCGAGGGATAGATTGTTATATCCAGAACAGTTTGAAGAGAATACAATGGAGAATACTGCACCGGTTGCAGAGCAGATCGCGAACATCTGCTTGATAAACGAATTTTAAATTGTTTGTATGATTATAGCGTTTGTAGGAAAGACTAATGTAGGACCTGCTTGCGAGGTCTGTTACAAAATTCAGATTTGTGTGGTATATGGTTCCCATCTGAATTTTTTAACTCTTTAGGAAAATGTGTCCTATAGAGCAAAAACGTTCCGTGAGGATGTGGGTTTGTCCACTCTGTTTTATCCTCGTAGAGAGTACATTATAATAGATTGGAGGTACTTATGAAAGAAAAGATATTTGGTATTTTACAGCGTGTGGGAAGAAGTTTCATGCTTCCTATTGCGATATTACCAGTGGCAGGATTGTTGCTTGGAATTGGTAGTTCCTTTACCAATGAAACGACCATTGCGACTTATGGATTGCAGAAAATTTTAGGAGAAGGAACGTTACTGCATGCTTTATTGATGATTATGAATCGGGTAGGAAGTGCAGTTTTTGATAATCTGCCTTTGATTTTTGCGGTGGGTGTAGCGATTGGTATGGCAAAAAAGGAAAAAGAAGTGTCTGCCCTTTCCGCAGTGGTTGCCTATCTGGTTATGAATACGGCAATCAATGCCATGTTGCAGGTAAATGGAGAAATCTTGTCAGATGGTAGTATTTCTAATGAGGTTTTAGAGGGGACGATTGTATCGGCCTGTGGAATACAAACGTTACAGACTGGTGTATTTGGGGGGATTATTGTAGGGCTTGGTGTGGCGGCACTGCATAACCGTTTTTATAAAATAGAATTACCCAATGCACTGTCCTTTTTTGGCGGAACCAGATTTGTTCCCATCATTTCTACAATCGTGTATATGGCTGTAGGTGTTCTAATGTATTTTGTATGGCCAGTGGTACAAAATGGTATTTATGCACTGGGTAGTCTGGTAACAGGAAGTGGTTATATTGGAACCTTGATTTTTGGATTGATTAAGAGGGCGTTGATACCGTTTGGATTGCATCATGTATTTTATATGCCATTTTGGCAGACTGCGGTGGGTGGCACCATGGAGATTGCAGGAAGGACCATTCAGGGAGGACAAAATATTTTCTTTGCACAGTTGGCGGATTCTTCTCATATTGCTCATTTTAGTGCGGATGCTACCAGATATTTTTCAGGAGAGTTTATTTTTATGATTTTTGGTCTGCCTGGAGCAGCATTAGCAATGTATCGTTGTGCAAGACCAGAAAAGAAAAAGGCAGCAGGAGGATTGTTACTATCCGCAGCACTAGCCTGTATGATGACAGGAATTACAGAGCCGTTGGAGTTTTCCTTTCTTTTTGTAGCACCAGCGTTGTTTGCGGTGCAGGTTGTACTGGCAGGTAGTGCGTATATGATTGCACATATGCTTAATATAGCGGTAGGGCTTACTTTTTCTGGTGGTTTAATTGACTTATTTCTTTTTGGTATTTTACAGGGAAATGAAAAGACAAGCTGGTTGTTGTTAATTCCAGTGGGTATTGTATATTTCTTTTTATATTATGGGGTATTTACATTTCTAATCAGAAAATTTGACTTTAAAACGCCAGGTAGAGAAGAGGATACCGAGGAAACCAGATTATATGGAAAAGCAGATGTAAATGCAAAGAGAGAAGCATTAGCGGAGACAGAAACAGAAGATGCACTTAGTGAAAGAATTGCTGCAGGTCTGGGTGGTAAGAAAAATATCAGTGATGTAGATTGTTGTGCAACCAGACTTCGTTGTACTGTTATAGCTTCGGGATTAGTAAGGGAAGATTTGCTTAAATCTACAGGAGCCTCAGGCGTTGTGAAAAAAGGAAACGGGATACAGATTATTTATGGACCGAAGGTTACTGTAATTAAGTCGAATTTGGAAGATTATTTAGAACACGCATCAGAAGAAAACGTAGTAGAAGTTCCGCTAGAGAAATCTGTACAGAAAGAGGAAAAAATAGCAGAAAAGGAGACAGATTTTTTACAAATAGAAAGTACACCACAGTCCTCGGTTTTAATTTATAGTCCCGTAACAGGAGTGGCTGGAAAATTGGAGACAGTGCCAGATGAAGCCTTTGCCGGAAAGATGATGGGGGATGGGGCAGCCG
>ERZ779673.505-NODE-505-length-17584-cov-2.587312_pt1 | contig 17584 bp, 19 predicted proteins | sample MGYA00511956_ERZ779673 | MGnify/ENA primary metagenome ERZ779673 (study PRJEB29588, sample SAMEA2152065) | human gut metagenome | biome: human gut; feature: human-associated habitat; material: faeces | place: Denmark | collected 2008/2010 ... | reverse complement strand
GTGCGTCGACAAGCGACATGCCTGCTCCGCCGACGCGCTCGGCATAGTCCAGCAGCTGTTCATACATGGACACAGTTTCGACGGGATACTTTTTGATCTTGCAGTAAGCCCCGACATCTTCCTCATCAATATCGGATTCACAGATATCGATCAGCGCCTCGTACACCGTCTCCGGGATATCGATGTGCTCCGCTTCCATCCACGAATTCAAAAAATCAACATTACCGGTTCCCATTATTTCCTCCCTTATTCCACATCCCAAATATGCAATCTCGAAAAATCCCGAATCAACCCCAGCTTTGTCTCTTCCGATAAATCGTCGAAGATATCCAGCAACGCGAAGAATTTAATCGGATTTTTACTGACGAGGTTTTTAGCGTCATCGTGCATCTTTGCACGAGCTGCGAATGTGTACGCAACGAGACAGCTTCTGAAAAAACTTCTGAAAAACCGATCGTAATCTTCCTTGTCGTCCGTATTGTCTCCGATCGATTCCACGAGCTCGCCGACTTCCTTGGCATACTCGAACCCGTCCAGCTTCAGCGCTTCGCTGTGAAAGAAATCACTCAGACGCGTTCTGAAATAGGCAAACGCCCGCTCCTTGCCGCTGCGCTGTTCCAGATGATTCAATGTCGCTTCTACAACAGGCAGAAACAAATTGGAAATGTCGGCCTGCGGTCTGTAGATGGGACCGGCCGGACAGCCTTGTCCGACTCCTTCGATTACTGTGTAGTTGGATTCACTCAATCCGAGCCGCTCCACTGCCTTCTTTGCGTCTTCTTCAAGTGATTGCTGTTCCATAACTTTCCTTTCCAGTGTGCTTACCACAAATTAATGCAACAATCGAAAAAGTCAACTATATTAAATTGAATTTCTTTGAAAGGGCACAATAATGCGATTTTTCACACTTCACGATCTGACTGTCGATCCCGGTATCGACGTTTCAAACTATCCGCATGGTAAAGAACTGAACGGCGTCGGTCTAAGCATGAACGGATCGTTTAGAGTAACAGCTCCTACTTCATGGAATATAGAGCGTCTTTTGCACAATATCAGGACACATAAGCCATTTGATCAATTACTGTACTGCAACGTTCAACTGTCTGCGACAGACAGTACGACATCGCTGCTTCCGTCGGACTGCTTTTTAATTGACCTGCCGTACCCCGGCTGTACATCGCTGTTTGAGAAAGGTGATGAGAGCATGCCGCTCCTGACTCGAAGCAAGCATGCTCTGTTTATTTGTTTCTCGAATAAAACGATGTTTTCCATATCGGAGGGGCACTACCTTATCAATGATAACGGTACGCCCACGATAACGGACAGCTTAGCACAGATCGACGGCACGCAGCCGCTTGAACAAAGCGACGATTATATCCTTGAATTCTAATCTTCGAATTCAGGCACGTCGCTGTCCAAGATATGCTGCGTACAGATGATTGTATCAGACGCACGCTGCTTCGGAGATTCGCCGACAACCGGAAACGTCTCACCGATTCTGGATTTAATGAAGGCAAGTCCTTCTTTCTTCCGCGGCGCCGGTATCCTGCACAGTACTTCCGCAGGGGTGCTTCCGTGGATCATTTGTGCTATCGGATTGTTTTCACGCGTGAGGCCGCTGTACAGAACCTTCAAATCAAGCAGCTGATAGTTGACTTTATAGCCGATATGGAGCTGCTCTTCGATATTGTTCAGCAGCTTCCTTGTCCAGTTAAAAGCATCTGACGCGGTGAACGTCACGGCATAAGTCTTATCGATGCGCTCATCGAGCCACGCGATAAACTGACTTAACGCCTGAGCAAGCGTCTGCTCCGGGTTGATCAGATAATCTGCCAGCATCTCATAGCGTTTGATGTCATCTTTCATGTCACCGAAGTAAACACAGAACGATTCACCATTCGTCGCATACGCGGTGATGCCGTGAATGCTCTCAACAGAGCCGGTGAAGTCATCTGTAACAAAAATCAGCGAAATCAGATTCTTGTCGATGATTCTATGCTTTTCGTTAATGTCGCTATTTATCAGTTCTTTCCATGTCATTTTCTCGCCTCCTTGTAGTTGCTCTGCATGCGGCCGGACATTTGTCTCTGCCGGCGCAGCAGTCAATGCACTTTATGTGCTCAGGTTGATTACACATGCGCTGTCTGCGCATGGTTGCCAGTTTTTTGTTTTCCTCTTTCTCCGAGCGGTCCCACTCGACTGCGTATATACCAAACATTCCGAGTTCAGCGCCTATCCTGAAATGGTGATAGGTACTGGTGAGCTCCTGCGGCGCAGGAGGTGTATCGGATGATCTCGGGTGACAACCGCACTTTTTTACCAGCTCTACCGCACGCTTCACCGGCATATAGATTTTAAGAAATCTGCCTGCCAGTAACGACGTCATCGGCAGCAGCACAAGCTGTGTGGTTGCACCTGTACCGCCATTAGACACGCGTGCGCTCAATATGCGGCAATGCGCCCACAGCGGCGTTGTACCAGTATACGAGCCCTCGTACTTATTCTCATCAGCGGCGAACAACGGCAGGTATTCGATTATTGCAAAAGCTAACCGAAACAGGCCCATGTTGTCAACGCGTAACGGCATAAGATGACGAAACATTGAGTGAATACGAATCGCCGGCAACCCGGTCAAACTGGCCAGATTACCGGCTACCTCTCCGCAATTATCAGAGCGAAGAACAGCTATGCCTTTAAATAAAGGAGCTATCTTCTTCGCCAACTGTACTGCGGCTCTCTCACTCGCTCTTACTGAAAATGGAGTCAAAAGTTTGTCCGTCCGGACACTCGACTGCCCTCTCAACGTAACCCCCTCTCTTAAACCAGAGCTGTGCTTTTATCAACGCTTCCAACGCAGACTGACAATCCCGCGCCAGATCCAGCATGTCGGTTCTGTATTTCTCATGCACTTCTTCCGCACCGAGAATCACACCTTCGTGCTCCTCCGATTTTTCAAGCTGCGCGATCAGGTTCTCACTGACGTCGTGAAGATTTCTGCGTAGAGGCAGTAACGCCGTGTGCACAAGCTTATAAAAAGCCTCTGCTTCTTTCAACGACTGCGCTTTCTGCGCGGCTACTGTCTTCTGTTCGACATCGACCTCTTCCTCCTCATCGAACTCATCGCTGTCGGGATCCTCAATCTCAGCATCCATGATCTTCTCTTCCGGCGTAGCCTCCGACTCCACGGACACCGCATCCACGAGCTCCGCTACTACAGTCTCTTCCGGAGCCGGCAGCTCCTTGACCTCATCCGCGTACTGCTCCAGCAACGTCTGCTGCTGTTCGTTTGGAAGTCCGCCGGGGTAGTTGTTATAAAGCAGCAGTCTGCTTTTCAACTCCTGTGCGATATTCGCCTGCACATCCTTAACCGTAACGGTTTCACCGCGGCAGAGTGCATCAAATACATTACGAGCGATGTCCGGACTGTGATCCATCGTAGACGCCACCAGCAGCACCGCATTGATCGAGACACGATGCTCGACGAGCATTTCAAGCTGCTCCAGCGTCACGAGTTCATTCATCGCACGGTACCGGCGCAGCGTCGTAATAGACACTCCGAGCATCTCGGCGAGCTGCCCGAGCGTAATGCCGAACTTCGATTTCAGACGCGCGGGATTAGCCAGTGAACCAACCTTGTACGCAAACAGCAGACTGCTTCGTGATACGTGCCGAAGCATCATTTCAGTCGCGTCGACAACTTCCTCGATTGTATCACAGTCGAAGAACTGAAAGTTTTTCAGCTGCTCATAAGGAAGCACTGTCGGGGATGACAACATCGTTCCATTCATTCTTCTTCTACTTCTCCATTTGTAATTTTGTAATCAATTCCCCACGTTTTCAACGGCATGATCTGTAGATTAGTCATACCGTCTGTAGACGTTGGGATCACAATGCGCAGGCTGCTGCTTCTCGCCATGTCGATATTATGTGCAACGTAAAGCCCATAAAACGCAACTCTAAATAGTAGCAGCCCGCTGTTACCCTGCTGGTCAGCACGTGCGAGAAATTCCATAAGCTGCCGAAAAAGCGGACTGTCTTTCAACGCTTTATCGTCAAACAACAACTGCTGTCTAACTGGTGCGAGCATTGAAAGTTGCACGCAAAACGGCAACTCTACCGGCAGACAGGAGCGAACGGTTTCAGCAAACTCGGAAGAATCGCGATTCGCCGCTATTTCCATGGCGCGGTCCATGATGGAACGCTTCGCCTTTTTACCGGCGACTATTTCGACGAATCGCGACATAATCTCCGCTTGCTGGAAAAATTCCTTGCGTTCATTGCGGACGCCGGTTAATTTTCCCATCGGAATCATTCGCTATCTTCCTCCATCTCTTCTTCCTCATCCGATTCATCTTCGAATTCATCTTCGTCCATCTCATCGGTGCGGACAACTTTTGACGCGGCATTCAATTGTTTCGCGTCGAAGTACCACCCCTGACTCCACAGTTCTTCGAACGTGTGATAATCAGACGAAATGGACAAAGCCTTACGGAACGCCCGTAGCCTCTTCTCATCTGCGTACAATGCCGCCACAACCTCTTCAATCGGTGCGTTCTTAACACCGAGAATCGGATCATTGAACAGCATATCGTTTGACGATGACATCTTGACATTGCAGATGTCCTCTTTCGCCAGCAGATCACGCGGGATCAGCGAACCGCTCAGAAGCAGCGCATCCGCGACATTCCAATCAACAACAAAACGACCGGGCTCGATATCCGGAGACTTGTACCAGATCCTCGGATAAACCTTCCGCTTGTCGGTTGTATTGGAGTTTTTGGTTGCGCGAAGACAAATATCCGTATAACAAAATTTCTTGTCTTCCTTCTTCTGAACTTTCTTCACCGCGATCTCGTATGCGGAGTAGAAATTGAGTGCCTTGCCGCCACCCGCGGTCTCTACCGTCATGCCCATCTGGTTTGTCTTCTCAACCATGTGATTCGTGACGATGAGACCGAGCGGTGCCTTGCTCTGCATGCCGGTGTAAACGCCAAGATACTGCCTCCAAAGATTCGCTTCAACCGCAAACGCCGCGGTTGCATGCTTGTTCTTCTTAAGCTTATCTTTCGTTGCCCTGCAAAGTACCCGAAACGAGTCAACCATGTTCAGCTGACAGTACGCATGTGAACGATCTGCCTGTTTACCGAACGTCTTCAAAAGAAGCTCTTCTGAATACACGGTAAGCGCGGACTGCGTTCCCTCGAGATCTTCCACGTTGGCGACTACGAGAGAATCAGCGTGCTCTTCACCGATTACACCATACAGTACATCGGCGCTGAGCTTCTGCTCATTCTCAACGAGTACGCCGCGTCCTCCGATGTCAATACAGAACATCTTGAGCCAGTCGAATCCGATTGTAGATTTGCCGGAACTTGGAGGTCCGTACAGATGTACGATCGACGAATAGGGAAACACCGTGAGTCCAAACAGAAACTCGAGCGATGGATGCCCAAGCGGGGGGCCAGCGTAATACTTTGTCACAGCATCGCGACCAACCGCGAAGCGCACACCGCTTTTGGCGAGCGCTTTCGCGGAACGCGAAGACTGTGCGATTGTACCCATCGGCATTTTCACATCAGTCTTCGCCATTTATCAGCCTCTGCTCAGGTTTGCTGTTGCACCGTGCTTGGCGGCGAGCTTCTTAATGATGTCATCGCTGTCCTCTTCATCGTCGCCGAAGTCATCAGAGTCATCGACGGCCGGCTTCATGTCCTCCGTCTCGTCTTCATCGACGAACGCTCCGATATCGCGCTGTTTTGCACGATCTTCTTCGGCATCGTCGTCGAACGACATCGGGATCTCGTCATCCGGTACCTTGGACTTGCCGGAGTAAGAGGAGATGTTCTTACGCTTACGCGGCGGCTCTTCAACCTCTTCCTCATCCGCGTCTCCGCGACTGTCTTCAAAGTCTTCGAGCCGCATCATAAGCGTGCCGTCACGCATTGCGGTACGTTCCGCAGCCTTTTTCGTGGCATCGGGGATGAGGTCGAAGAACGGCGTGTTCAGCATCGCCGCCCACACCCATTCCGCAGGATACTGCGCCAGCAGCATCGTCATCATCTCCTGCGTGGTCATGATGTTCAGACTGTCCTCAACGTTCTGATACTGCCCGAACAGCCGACGCAGCGTAGCGAAATACTCGGACTTGTTACCAGCCATAAAGCCCTTCGTTACCGCCTCCGCAAAATCCATCTGGTATTTCTTCGTGGCGCGTACCGTAAAAGCGGCGGTTTTACGCTCGCTCTCAGTCGCAGCACTGCGAAGAAACTCAATGGCAGAACCGGACGGTTCGAAGATCGTCTTGAAGTAACAGTTATCCGCGGTGACGTCCTGTCCCTCGTCATCCTGCGAATACGTTTCATTGAAACGGCTGTACAACGCAGTTCTCGCGCTCTTCTGCGGAACATAACAATAGGCGTTCAGGAGAATGCCGCTTTTCTTGGCGGCATCCTTCGGCTGCTCAAGAGACGCAATCGGAATTACTTTCTTTCCCGTCAGATACTCTCCTTTGTCGATAATGAGCGCACCTCTGAAGATAATGGAAGGAGTCGCATAACGGAAGTACGTCACATACTTCTGCGCGGTCTGATGGATCGCCATTCCGTCCCTGCCGGTCGAAGAACCCTTCGCAGACTCTGTAGTCATGTTGCGCAGGAACCGGATCAGATAATTGTACGGAGTCGGCGCGATTTCACCGAATTCATCTGTGAATTTATCCCCATCTTTACAGATGTCGACAAATTCCAGAGAACCGTCAAGTCCGCTCCACGTAGCGATCGGCGCGATGACCATAGCCTGCGGCAGAAACGCCGGCGTATTTTCATCGAACACACCATCCTCCCTGCACGGGCAAGGCACTCCATTCTTGTCGAACACCGGATACGGCTTCACGACAGTGTGATCCGAGACTTTGTAGAAATACCAGTCCTTCCTGATATCTTCCTTCAGAACAATTCTGGCGCTGTTGCCAAAGTCACTATTACTGCGAAAAGATTTCCCCTGCGAATAAATCATGCCCATAAATTACCTAGCTTTCTTAGTTATTTTTGTTTTGCCGATTCCCACGGAATCAGCTTTCCGTTTTCGTCGTATTCGGCTTCCGCCTTCTTCGACCAGCGATACATGGCCGCAGGCTCTGCCGTAATCAAAATACCAGGCATAAGCGTGTTGGCCGCTTTCACCATCAGCTCACCAACTCTTCTGCCTACGAAGTCTACGGCGGCTTCGTCGCATTCAACGATTAGTTCATCCTTTTTATTCAGCCGTGTTCGCTACGCACGACCCGCACCATTACGTGCCGCTAGCTCTTTCGAGTAGAATAGACTATATCATTCACACCGTTTCCAGCGTGAGAGCGCTTCGAACCCGCTTGGGTCCTACTCCATGTCTGGATAGTCGTTGAACCTTTTCCCCGGAGCATGCGCTTCATATATGAAGCGTTTAGCGTACCCGGTTGATCGGCTGCTGATTACCATGCTTGGATACACTTCCAAGTTTAGGCTTCCAGCAATTCACTTTCTTCTTCGACGGGGATCACTCCCTGAAGCTACCTATGCAACACTGCGTTTATTGTGTAACAGTGATGCACTTCGATAGATCGCATGTTCGAGCGTCTTTACCGTTATCAGGCATTGCGCACTGTCCGGTAAATTAGACGCCATGTCGGCGATCAGTTCATTGCGCTCCCTGTTTCTCCAGTAGTGACAACGCTCATCAATCGCCAGGATTCCGGTGACTCTCGGATGATAGCTGCCGTTGAATTCAGGCATATAAAGCTTGATCGGAACGATCATCTTCTGATCGACCGCCTCCTGAAACGATACTTCAAGAATCGGCTCTCCGAACAACGCCTTTATAATCGCTACGCCACCATCTCCGCGGTGCAGCGATGCCGTGAATCCGAACATACGCGCATGCCCGACACGGGCAAGCAGCGTTTCCGCCGTCCTGCCCGGGCCGACTCCGTGAACCTCATCAAACAGCAGATAATCACAGTCCTCCAGCCGGGCGCGCTTCATGCTGCTTGCCGTCGACACAACTACACGCTTCCGCTCTTCCGTTTTAGGTGTGCCACCGCACAGCTTGCCTACCTGATCCTTGCCGATCAGCTCAACAAGCCCGTTGTACAGTTCACGTACAACTTCAGACCGCGGTGTAACCACCACAAACTGTGCAGTGGGCTGCGCCTGGACGAGCTTCTTTATGAGCCACGACTTGCCGTATCCTGTCGCACAGAGCACGATCCCGTGATCCGCTGTCAACAAAAGATTCAGCGCCTCTTTCTGTTTGAACCTGTATTCCGCATCAAGGACGCTGCCGTCTAATGTTAACTTCGGAGATTTACGCGCATCGGAGAAGCTGACGGACATGCCGTGTTCCTTTGCCTTCTTTTCAAACTTTTTACAAAGTCCGAACGGGAAAAACACGGCATTACCGTCACGGCGGAACAGCTCCTTGCGGTATGAGAGTCCACGGTGTTTCTCACCGTTCTTATCTTCCCAGACAGCGCCGGCGTCATACAGTTTCGCAGACAGAACGTCGTCCATCCACGGATACCACGCATCAGCTCTCACCAGCAGTCCGACGCGCGTACATGTAATGACGCCGCTCATTCGAAGAGCTTCTTCATTGTTTCGAACTTGCGTTCAAGCTCGGCATTCTTCGCTTCAAGCTCTTTGATACGCTCCTTTGCGGCTGCAAGCGCATCGAGCTTCTTCTGCGCCGCTTTCGTCGACTTGACGTCCTTCATGACAATCTTCGCGATACCGTTAAGCCGCTTGGAATTATCTACGAAAGACTTGATGAGCTCCATCATGATCTCGTCAGCCGGCACATTCTCGCCATCCGTCTTAAGCTGTGCCTCCTGCTGTTCCGGTTCCGGTACAGCCGGCTCCTCTTTGTCTTTGACGCATTCAGGCACAATCGTCTGCTTAAGCTCTTCCACTTTTTCCTCAAGCGTCTTTGTGGCCGGCTTCTCGGCAAATTCAACGGGCTCCGCGGATTCTGCTTTCACCTCCTGCGGTTCTTCGACGGCAGGTTTATCTTCCGGAATTTTCTCGGCTTCCGGTTCAGAAAGCCGGGTCAAAGATTTCAGTGCATCGAGTCCAATGTTGCTGTCTCCCATAGTAATCCTCTCTTCCTTCAAAGTTGCAAAACCTGTTTTCTCAATTCCCTGTACCGTGAACTTCTTCAACGCGGTGCAGAATTCGTACGTGCTTCCCTCGGTCTGTACCGTCGTCGGACATACACAACCCAACAAGCTGTCGTTCCACTTCAGGACGAACAACGGCATGCCTGTCGGAAGAAATGTAATTCCTCCCATACACCCGGTCTTCAGCAGCGCATTGATACCCTCCGTCAGTCCAAAGAAGCTTGAATGCAGCGGCTGTTCAGAGTGCACCCAGTTACCGTGTCCCTTCTCATTACAGAGGTAGACAGACTTTTCGTGCGTCACAACCTTTGTAATGTTGGTGAAGAGTTCCGCCGGAATATAGCAGATATATCCGGACAGATATGCCTCCAGACCTGCTGCCACCTCTTCTTTCGACTTCTTCGGAGTCTGAAACGGCATCATGTCAGACAGCGCATCAAGAACAAAAAGTCCTTGATTCGTGCGCTTGATCTGATCCTGCCGCTCGATTAAGTCCTGCAGATTTGGAAGCTTATCGAGCGCCACAAAGTTCTCAGGCCATTTTTTACTAATCGCAGCATTGTATTTGGATACAAACGCGAACGATGCGGAGTACATTGCGTAGTTGATGGTGCCGTGCTGATCCAGCCAGCAGCATTGCGCGATACCGACAGACTCCCTGCGCTCCTGCGAAACATCGGTGAATGCGAGCTGAGCGAGTCTCGCCATCTTAGCGACGGTTGCTCTTTTCATAGGTCTCCTTTCTAGCTTAGCGCTCTTATGATATCACAAAAAATCGAAAAAACAAGGCATAATTTTGATTATCATAAGACATTTTGAACTAAATCATTTTACTAAATGTTTTTACTTGTTTCACGCTACATCAGCGGCTCTATTCGGCGTTCTTCTTCACCTCGTTCAACGCTTTTTTCACCCACTCCAAGACCACCGCAGCCTCTTCCGCTGTTTCAAAAAAGTTATTGAACTTCCTGAACTTCTCATCAGCAGATCCTTCCGCATACTGCTTACTACGGATGTTCCCCTTGCCGCTAATGTAATAAAAGAAATCGCCATCACTGGGCCATGGTGTCCTCGTTACTTTCAAGCTTCGGACAAATCGCTCCTGCGGATCTTCGGACGGCTGCGCACAAAGCTTAGCCAAATTTTCCTCGATCATACTCGGCTCTTCAACCGGCACCCGATGCAGTAACGGATTGTTACCGGGTAAGCCGAACGCCTCGCTTTCGATGTAAGCGCAATCATGACAATCCACATAGCAAGCACAGTCATGCTTTGTGTCTTGGCCGTCTTTCAAAGTACAACGATACAGCTTGCCGTTAGATGCGCGAAACAGCATTCCATCAACCGGTTCGTATACGGTCTCGTAATGCACCCGCCGCTTATCCGATCTCGCGCTTTTGCCGCAGATGTAGTCGGAACAATCTTTCTTCCTGAGAGCACATCCGACACAGACAAGCGCAGCGTACGCGGGGGAGTTGTCTTCCTGTTCCGTCTGTTGTGTGGGAACGCACATATACGTCATTGCGTCCTGTCTTACGAGCTCCCCAACTTTGTGTTCTACCATTTTACATCTCCCATCTAGCATAATGCTTTGTACGGCGCGTCGATGTTTTCTCTGACAATTTTGTGACGGCCGACCTGCACATAATCATCACCAATGTGGGCGATCAAATAACAGGCAAGGTGCATACCCTCCTTTACTTTCCCGGCCTTCCACAACTTCAGCATCTTACAGACAATGTCCGCATCGACTTTGATACCGGAAGATGTTCTGACAATGGACTTACCGTCAGTGTCGACATCAGGCCGGCGAATATAACGGGTGCCAAGCAGCTCATAGATTGCATTCCATTGCAACGCGCCTTTAACGGTTCGCAAGTATTTGAAGAGCCCGCCGGCTTCAAGAATAAGGTTTCGCGTTTTCGCGATTCTCTCGGCTTTGGCCATGGCTTCTCGCTTGTTTGCTTCCTTTGTTTTACGTGCTTTTTCAGCACGCGGTTTCCTGATCTCCGCATCGTTTTCATCGGTATAGCGTACCCACTCCATCAAATCACAGATGTATTTCCAGTTAGCTTGATCGCAGAACCGCACTCCATCCGTATAATGAAGAAACTTGCAGAACCGCTTGTACCAATCCCTGAACGTACATCTGTTTTCAAGCGACGTCAGATGTTCCTTGTTGAACTTCTTCAAAGAAAGTTCAAATCCGCTGATGATCATGCGAATGAAGCGTTCATCCGGGCCGCGAGAAAAATCATCATCGAATTTGAACGGAATGCAGAGCGCTTTAAACGGACACGCAGCCTGAAGCGCGCTGATGTGTTTCGCCGTCGTGCTGCTTAAGCCGTCGTGCGACGGGAACAACACCGGCGCGCCTGTCTTGTTCCAGATCATGCCGATTTCCGTGCCGTAGGAATAAAAATGATTTCCTGCATAGCGTACGCTGGTAGTTCTTGACTTCGCGACATGCGGATAGCCGTCAGCCTGATAGAAAAACGCATGATAAAGTTCGCTTGTTTTCATCGTTCTGTATTCACCCATAATAAACCTCATTCAATGAAAAAAGATAGTATTATATATAGATATATATCTATATATAATACTATCTTCGGTTAAGTTACTTACTTCGTTTAAATACTGATTACATTGTCCGCGGACGCCGTCAGCAGTTTGTCGTGCGTCGGAATCAGCAGCGACATTCCGCGCTGGCTCAGAATCGCAGACACGTTGCGAAGCATGTTTACAAGAAGCTCCCGGTTCTGCACGTCGAGCCCGGTCGTGGGCTCATCGAGTACAAGGACGGGGAACGTCGCATTCAGCATCGCCGCAAGCACGCATCGATAAATGAGAGACAACACGTACTTCTGCCCGCCGGACAATCTGCTCGCATCAACATAGCCGCCGGTAACTGAATCAAACCGCATCGAGCCGTCCTCTCCCCAGACCACATCATACGGAAACTCGAACAGCTGCGTAAAATGCGACAGCTGCGAATTGAGCTCGTCTCTGACGTCATCGAGAAGGATTCTTGGAACGGCGTCTCTGTGCAGCGTTTCACGTACAGCCTGAAGCAGAGACCGCTTCTTCATAACGGCCTCCGCCTGCTTCCGGTCTTCCAGAGCCTGCGCATATGCGTTCTGAGCTTCCGTCAGATCAAGCTTCGCCTTTGCCGCGATACGCAACCGCTCGTCATAAAGCACAACGGCCTTTTTGTGCGATTGCAGCCTCGTACGGGCCTCGTTGAGATCTTCCCCATTAGAGAATATGCGGACATCGCCAATCGCGCTCAGGATAGCTTCTAAATCATTTTTCTTTGATTCGAGCTCAGACTGCTCGTGATATAACGGCTGCAGCTGCTTGTCGAGATTACCGGCGGCGTTGACCGCGGCATGATACGCATCCAGATCGAACGAGGCATATACGCTTAGTTCATCGAGCTTCCCGGTCAGTTCATCACACTTATTCGTCAGATCGCGATAAGTACGATAAAAGTCGGAACCGTCGTCGAACATTTTCCGTAACTCGTCGATATCTTTGTTCAGATCTTTTTTCCGTTGCGTAAGGCCCTTGATGTCGGCGTCGACGACTTCCGGGTTCGTGAGCGCTTTCAGATCAGCGCACATGGCGCCATGCGTCAGCGGACAGAGTCCGTCTTTCGACAGCGTTTTACGCTCCTTCAGACCGGTGAGCTTCATATCAAGCTCCTGCCGCTGCTCCATAAGCGCATCAAGCAGCTTCCGCACCTTCTCAGGCTTAGGAAGCTTTTCCGCGCGCATCTTCTTCATGCGTTCACGAATCTCTTTCCGCTCTGCCGCAAACTGATCGTACATGCCGCGGTTCCTCGCGGATTCATGATCGGCCGCGACGGACGCCGAGGACAAAGCTTTCAGCTCTTCCTCGATTCCGGAGAGCCGCGCATCGATATAGGCGTACTGCATTCGCGCGTCCTTCACCGAGTCGGCGGTGAGTCCTTTCGCTACGGATTTCTCCAGCGCTTCAGCATCCTCCGCGGGAAGAACGTCCATATATGTCCGATCCGCGTCGGCCTGTGCGACGATCACATCGGTCTCACGGGCCTCGCACGTCGTCTTCAATCTCTCAAGCAGATCGTCGCTGACGTTCATGACGGTCATCCCGTTCAGCACGGACTGCACTACGGCGCGGATCTTCTCGAACTTTCCGAATCCGAAAACATCCAGCAGCATCGCAGACCGAGATGCGTTCGTGTCGTCGACGACGTCGATTGAGCGGAACTGTTCTGCGAAAAACACGGCACGGAAGGCTGAGACGTCATCCATTCCGTACCGCTTCATGATGAAATTATTCACCTCGTCCTTTTTCGCAAGAACAGTATCTCCGTGATGGAGCGCGTGCTTGACGCCCTTCTTAGTCGCGGTGCGTTTTACGCACCAGTCCTCGGTCGCCAGCATCACATACATGTCGGCAAAGCCCCAGCGAATCAGATTCTGGATATTCGTCGATTCGAGCGACTCTCCCGTCAATGCGAAGTAAAACGCATTGACGATCGTCGACTTACCGGCGCCGTTCGATCCCAGCAACACGTTCATACCGGGACCGATTTCAATCGTACCGGAGCCATACGCTCCGACATTGTGCAGTTCAAGCAGCATCAGCTTACCCTTTCCGTTAAATATTTTTCCGGGTCATTCGTATTCCAGAGATCTTCGATCATCGTTACGATCATGTCTTTGTCCGGATCGTCTTTCAGCACCATATATGACGCCTCTCGCAGCTTTCCGATTACCGACTCCCGGGGGTTACTGGAAATACGCGGTTTTTCCGGATCCCGTTTTTTAGGCCTTGCGGCCCTTACAGGCACGACGAAAGGCAAAGCCGCCGCAACATCCCGGACAGAGTCCTTTTCGACGTATACGATAGGCGCAAGCGCGTCTTTTTCGTGTTCCTTCAGTTGACCGACGACGGAATCGTCCGGCCAACCGTTCAACGCTTCCGCGGCAAACCGCCGCTCGAGCGGCAGTTCATATACGTCGATCCGATTCGGTCCGTCTACTTTCAACAGTACGGCCCCCGGTCCATTCGAAAGAAACTCGTTCTTACGCGTCGGATACAGGTATCCCGGGGACAGGATTCGTTTCCCGTGCCCGTTATAGTAGCGCGTCAGATGAGTATCGCCGACGATACAGAATCCGCCGTCCGGAAAATCATCCGGAACAAGTTTTGCATTGAAGTTCGCAAACGGCGTCGTCGATGCATGCGTGACTACGATGTCGCAGTTCTTTGCGCGCTCCGCGATTCGCTTCTTCATTTCCCCCGCGTCTACGAGGTATTTCACACCGCCGATCCGGGCTCCCTCTATGTCGACCGGTTCCCGGTCAATATCACGGCAGTTGAAACAGATGTCGGGGATCGCCCATTTTCCCGGATCATGATTTCCCTGAATACAGAGCTTTTTCCGGGGCCTCCCCGTATCGAGGACATCGCAGAGCATACGAAACAGCTTCAGTTCTTCGTTCGACACTAAGGGTTGATCAAAGACGTCTCCTGCGATAATGACCGCTTCAGGATCGAATCGCGTCATATATGACTTCAGTTGACTGATCGCATATTCACAGTCTCCCGTCAGCGTCGTACCTGAAGTTCTTATTTCAGGCATCAGATGCAGATCCGACAATACGAGTAAAAGCATACGGTTTCCTTTCTTTTGGGTTTATGCTTTCGGGTTTATACTCTTGTCTTTAAAAAGAATATTTTTCAACCCGGTTCTTTTCTGCCGCGTCAGCGGTAGAAAGAAACGGAAAAAAATCAACAAAGAAGAAGGAACCTTTCTTTTTTTTTTTTTTTTTTTTTTTTTTTTTTTTTTTTTGGAAGCTGATGTTAGCGATTTTTTAAGTTGCCGACGAAGGAGGCTCTTAAAAAAAATCGCAACTTCGCGTTCCTGAATAATAATTCAAAATCAAAACCAAATTTAAATTAAGAAGGCTTCCTTCTTCTTGTGGGTGCACACGGTGGACACACTGTAGCGCTGTAAGCGCTGTCTATTACTATTAAAATAATAAACTATATACTACGTATATAGATTATTTTAATAGTTCTAATAAGTACCGCGCACACAGCGCATTGCGCACGACGCAGCGCGCGCGCACGTATAATAAAGACGTATGCGCGCGCGGCCTCGGAACTCACGGTGTTACCACGATTTTAACGCGAATACCCTCCGCCGTTATGTACAGCATCCTGCAGGACACGACGGTCATCGCGGGACGAAGCGCTTCAACAAGTTTGCACAGCAGACCGGCACAGACCTCGTCGCGCGGAACGAGCGCCTCTCCGCCGTTCTGGTTAAGCGATGTCGTGTCCACACGGTAGTTGAACGCCGTATCATCGTTTTTCCGTCTGATGCCGTTGAGTCGCGCCGCCGGAAAAAGCGCGTACACGGCGTTCGACGCGTTCTCCCGCGTATTCCCGTCCCCGTTCTTCACGACGATCTTCACATAAATCGTTCCTGCGTCGTCACCGCTCATTTCATCTCCCTTTCTGTTTTGATTTCCGTACGGATTCCCATTGCGGTTTTATATGTCGTTTTCAAGGATTCGACGTCCGGCAGCGGTTTCAGCTTGTCGTACAGCGCGGAGAACGGCTGCATATAGTGCATATGCGACCAGCTCTTCGCGCCGTTCGTTTTGGCGACGAGGCCGAGATCCGCGCCGCTGAATCGAAGCAGTCTATCGTTTCCGTGAACTAAATTATCGACCAGGCGCATCGACGGCATGACCGCGTACACGGAGTCCGCCGCACTGTTTACGACCGCGCCGTCCGCCGCATTCAGAGTTATTTCGACGCACGCGGCATCCGGTGACCGTACACGGCAGAAGTCTTTCGGTGATTCGATGCGGCGCCGCTCCTCGAGCCGCTCCGCCTCCATCCGTTTACGGGCCTCTTCCTCTTTCCGCAGCCAGTACTTTGAAGGCTTCTCCCCCTTCGGTACGGGCATTCTGGAAAACTCGAAACCGCAGTGTCCCGGATTGCCGAGACTCGTCAGGTAATCCATCACCGTTTCGATCACCCCGTTCTGCAGACTAAGCGCGGATACGAGTAAATCGAACACGATGGAGAACGAATACGTCATTCCGTACACTTCGTTCCGCGGCCGTGTTTCATATATGTCGTCCGTAGTCAGCATTACGGTAAGCGGGTTATCCGCGCCGCCCGGAATCCATTCCTGTTCGAATTTTGAAAATGGAATCAACGTGCGTTTGATTTCGTCGATGTCCGTGTAGGATTCCATCGTGATTGTGATTTTGCATCCGTTTCTTTTCATATTCATCCTCTCTATTTTTAATTCTTAGCGTGTTCCGACGCGAGTTAGTATTGATCCCGATAACTTTTATGGGTAAGACCGTAATCGCGATCAGAACGCTGTTGCAGCTAAAAATAAAGCACACAGCTTTATCACAGCCCCTGAAGCAGTACGGCGCACGGCGTTTTACCGCCATGCGCCGCAACCGCTCAGTTCATCTGCATACCGAACAACTTCGTTTTGTTGTCGTCGCTGCCGTAGCACTCCGCGCCGACGACGCACCCCGCGTCGATCGCCTTAAGCCGCTGGGCCGTTTCAAAAACGGTTTTTTCGATCTGCCGGAAATCGGCGACGAAATCCGCCTGTTCAATTTCGTTTGTTCTGATGAACACCCTGATCGACTGATCAGGCATCGTGTCGCATTCGAAGCTGTCGAGTTCATCAAGTGCAGACAACTTCAACGCTTCCTTAAACAGTTTCATATGAAACTGTTTATTTGTTGGACTAATTCTAATTGTGATCGTGATCGTGATAAACATTTTTAGATTCTCCCGAATTTAATTTTGAAAGACTGGAAAGTCGTCGTCGTCTCTCCGGTGACGGCACAGCCCTCGACACCGTCGAGATTCGACAGAGACGTGCCGACGCTCAGCACATAGCCGTCGAGTTGCCGCTTCATCTTTCCGGCAACCTCCTTGGCTTTCGTTTCACCGTAGACGTTAATCTCAACTTCTTCTCCGGTGCCGCGGGTGGTGGTGATCAGCTCGTACGGACGATCAAAGTTTGTGATCGTCTCAAAATGATTGACGATCGCCTCGACGACGTCTGCCGCTTTCTTGTCAAAAGCGACCTTGATGATGTAATGGACTTTGTACATTTTTTATCCTCTCTTGGTTGTTTAATAGTTATACTATTATTATATAATAATAGTATAACTATTAAGGTTGAAATACAATTAATCTGTTACCGCTTGAACAAGTTTGCCGCCCAGCCGTCGTCGGCAGTGTTCGGCAACAACGTGAGCTCCCGCGTTTCGTAACGCGGGCCGACCGCAGCCTCAACCGTTTCCGGCGACGGGGAGTTGGAGGGAAGGATCTTCCAGTACGACTTGTCGCCGTCGGTCTCGACCAAGTGGATGACGTGATGTGTCCCGA
>ERZ779673.503-NODE-503-length-17648-cov-4.560280_pt1 | contig 17648 bp, 16 predicted proteins | sample MGYA00511956_ERZ779673 | MGnify/ENA primary metagenome ERZ779673 (study PRJEB29588, sample SAMEA2152065) | human gut metagenome | biome: human gut; feature: human-associated habitat; material: faeces | place: Denmark | collected 2008/2010 ... | reverse complement strand
TTAAAGATATGCAATATATGTTCAAGGATGCTATATCTTTCAATCAACCTATAGGTAATTGGAATGTGTCGAATGTTAAAGATATGAAATATATGCTCTGTGGAGCAACATCTTTCAATCAACCAATAGGCAATTGGAATGTATCAAATATTGCAGATATGCGATATATGTTCAAGAATGCAATGTCTTTCAATCAACCAATAGGCGATTGGGATGTGTCGAATGTTACAAATATGCAGTATATGTTCTGTGGAGCAACATCTTTCAATCAACCAATAGGCAATTGGAATGTGTCAAATATTATAGATATGCAATATATGTTCAAGGATGCTATATCTTTCAATCAACCCATAGGTAATTGGAATGTGTCCTACGTTAATGATATGCAATATATGTTCAAGGATGCTATATCTTTTAATCAACCTATAGGCAATTGGAATGTGGCTTATGTTAAAAATATGCAACATATGTTCCATGGCGCCTCATCTTTTAATCAACCTATAGGCAATTGGAAAGTGTTCTACGTTAAAGATATGCAATATATGTTCAAGGATGCTATATCTTTCAATCAACCTATAGGCAATTGGATAGTGCATAGAGTTAAAAATATGCAATATATGTTCAAGGATGCTATATCTTTCAATCAACCTTTAGATAAGTGGGATGTGTCGTATGTTGAAAATATTAATGCTATGTTTTGTGGAGCAACATCTTTTAATCAACCTTTAGATAAGTGGGATGTGTCAAATGTTAAACATTTTGGATGTGTGTTCGATTTCTCCTATCATTATCTTTTAGAAAATTGGGACCAAGAAAATTTATACGGAGACAGTTATAAAAGGGAAACGTTGATAAAATTTTAAAAGGAACTTTACACAAACTTAAGAAAAAAAATTATCAAGTTTTGCAAGCAAATAAGAACCTGAGAAAAAGAAAATCGACTGCGAAAAAGAGACTGGTTTATCACGTCATACAATCATTAAATTTTGGAAATAGCTCGAATTTAATTTTGACCTTTCTTTAAAAAAAACGTCGTTTTGTAAAATAATTTTTATTATATTTTTATATGGTTTTTATGTAAAAAAAATGTAAATAAAAATTACATAAAAACCAAAAAAAAATTAATTTTAAAATCTGCCATTTTTGTACTGGTAAGATCTCAATTTTCCAAAATCAGCAATCTGGCACTTTTGAGCGCTTTAAGATCACTACCTTACTTTTGTCATAGTAGTGTAGGGGATATTTTTCTACAGCTTAGCCTTTTAAAAATCTGCATAAATTTTGTTTGCGCATGCTCGCACCTCGAATTCTGTCAGCACTGAAGCTCTCCTTTTCTTTCCTTTGTACTGACAACCTTCTCGGTGCGAGTCGCTCTCAGGTCCGACTGACCTGGCGCTTGCCACACCCGTTCATGCGCTTCAGCATGGCCGTCGGCCGAGCTTCAGCACATGTCTTTCAAGGGGGAAGAGTCCCCCGCCAAGAATGCTCCCCCTCATCCATCTAAAAGAGAATATTCAATATTTTATTCTTTGAATTTCAATCAATTATTTTTTTTACTGGCATTTTTTGCCAGTAATTTGCCTGTTTTGAAATTTTTTAATGAGAGTATTTGTTCGCAAATGTATGACTGACTACAGACTGGATAGATATGTTTTTTTTTAGAAATAAAGCTCAACAGCAAAAGATCACACTCAGAGATGAAATAGAACAAGGTTTTGAAGATTCACTTAAAGCTAATAATGACGTATTTTTACGTTTTGTGTCGCCGTTTAGCTTAACAGCTGATGGCGATACTCTTTTTTCTGTAAAGACCTCAGAACAACTTCTTTTTGAAAACAGATTGTTGCTGCAGCGTATTGAAGATCTTTTAGCTGCTAGAACTGAACCTGCAGATTATCAGCTGTTGCGAGAGATCTTTCATATTATGGTACGAAGACTAGTCGAATGTGTGTCTGTAGCTCCTGCATCACAATCTCTACATGATAATGATAGCGGAGGTCTTTTCAGACACAGTCTTCTTGTACTGGTTAAGTGTCTGGAACTGTATAAAAGAGAACTTAATGAAAACTCTTCAGTACTAGAAGAGATCTTCTGTCTGATGGTTCTTTCATTTACTCACGATCTCGGAAAGATCTTCACCGACTATTCTGTTTATTCTCTTAAAAAGGATAGGCTCTTTGAACGAGGAGGAACATTATCGTCTTTTGTTGAAGATTTTAGCCTTACACATCTCAGGTTCTCTTTTAAAGAAAAGAGAGCGCATCAGCATGATGAAGATCCTTCAAAGTATGTTCATTTCTTCTTTCAAGACGAAGCTGTCTATGAGGCTGAAGAACTGCTCCTAAAACGAAAGATATCTCCTGTAAGAACTGTAAATAAGCTAACTAATGTTTTTGCGTCACTATTGAAAAAAGCAGACGTTCTGGCTTGTGCATGTTCAGTGAAAGAAGGTCATCCTTTCTTTTCAATTGGTAGCTATTTAATTTTGGGTTTTTTAAATAACAACATTTCCTATGGACTTAAAGGAGCCTACCAGTTAAAGAAAGGCCTTTTGGTTGAGCTGTACTCTCAAGAGTACCAGCATATTATTGAGAAGTTTGATGGATATAATGCGCTTCTAGACTACTACGAAAAGCTTGCAACTTACGATCAGGTATCTCCTGATGATGCTGTTTTTGAATCGTATGAGTCGAAATTAAATTCGCCCCGAAAGAGCTTTTTTAAAGAATTAGCTTCTTACAATTTCTTTATCAAGCATGGATATATGCGCTCATGTTGCTGGTATCAAGTGTCTAGCGAATATGACTCTAGACTTGTGTATGGCTTTATTATCAACTTTGAAGAGGAAATTTTTAGATTTTTTTGTAGTGGTAACGAATTTAAGATCGTTGATATTTTTACTGACTCGGATGTCGAAGATCTTCTGATCAAACTGAACACTTCTTATGACATTGAAAAAATCACTTCTGTAGGAGTCTACAAGAAAGCATGTGTTGCTGATGCTGTAGCTGGTTTTATGTCAGCTTCTTCATGTCTTAATCCACGAGACATTTCCATAGACACATATTCTGATGCAAGAGATTTAGAACTTAGAACAGAACGAAACCAGCGCCTGAGACTGAAGAGAGAAGCAGCTAAGCTACAGAGAGAAGAAGAGAGCAAAAGCTCAAATCTTGATATGAATGATAAAAAGGTCGAAATTAAAAACGGCTCTGTTCCTCAAAATGAAGATAAAAAGCTCGAATTTAATTTCGACTTTTTATCTACTGATGAAGAAATTTCTTCATCTACAGATGAGAATGTGGTCGATATGCCTTCAGAAGACTTGAGTCTAGATTCTTTTGATGATGCTTTAAGGGATGATTTAGTTTCTGAAGTTGATGAGCTTTATGAAGAAGGAGATGAGTTAGAAGAAGATTAAGAAGAGTCTCCTGATGATTGTGAAGATTATGAAGATGATGCTGACGAAGATGATGAGGAGATGGAATATGACGGCTACGATGAGGATGATGATTTAGATGAAGTTGATAAGTGGGAGTGGAATGAGGATGAAGACGGAGAGTACTACGGCGACAAGGAAATGGATGACTATGAATATCCTGATGACACTAAAGAAGAGAGAATAAAGAGGATCGAAGATAGGAAGTTCTATGACCTATGGGATATTTAATAAATAAATTTTCTCTCTCTTATCAGCAGATCACCATAAAATTCAAAAATGCTAAAAATTATAACTATTTGAAAAATAACTAATTTTTAAAATTAGAAATTTTTCATAAACAAAAGTAAAAGCGCACATTGGCGCATAAGTAATCAACTAAATACGCACAGTTTGAAGTATAAGTTCGCATAAAAAAGCACAAGTGCGTATACAGAGAAGGTACCAATTTTTCATGAAATTTCATTTGTTTATTTTCATCTTCGTAAATACGTGTGCGATGTTGTACGCATTGGTGTATTCAGACAGATTTATTATTTTCAGCAGAATTGATGTGTCAGATTTAACTAAGGCTGGATGTCTGATTTTTACTTCTTGTGTTGTGAATGGATTTTTATATCTAACAAGGAATGATATCTGATGAAATACCAGGTTAGAGATATAAATAAAACTGGTGAGATTGAAGACTACAGGATCAAGAATTTTGCTTATCACTTCATTTTGAAGTGTGATGGTTTTACTACAGATAAAGATGATCTGTTCTTTAGTGAAGAACAGCAAATGCTGATCTTCAAGACAAGAAAATGTTTTGAAAAGTGGTTTCAGCGTATCAGCTATTACGTTAAAGTTGATAAGCTAATTTCAGATCTTATTCATCATAAAGAAGAAAACAAAACAGCTGAGGTTAAGACTCAGTCCAAAGTTGTGATCTTAAATAAGGATAAGGATTTATTCTCTACAGCTGAGGTTGCTGCTTACCTTTGCGTACATTTAAATACAGTAAAGAACCTTATTTATGCAAAAAAGATAAATGCCTCGAAGGTTGGGCGTAAATGGTTTATCTCCAAGGAAGAACTTAACAGACTTTTATATCAAATCTAGATTCCTGTTATGTAATTTTTGATTATTCTCAGTTTTCTTAAATGTACATTTACATAAACTGAGAATAATCTTTTTTTGCTCTTCTTATAGTCTCATAATATAAAATATACCAAAATTAAAAACGGCAGTATTTTATTGAGAGCACCTTATGATAAATGAATTTCAGTACGAAAATGTAGACGATGATCAGTGCAGACCTTACCTTAGATACAAGATAGAAGAATCAAAGAAAGCTAAAGAGATATACAGAAAGGGTAAGAATTCAACTTACGAAAAAACTATAAATGATGCTCTTAAAAAAGCTGGTTTTGAACTGCAAATTAAGGATGTTTTTTTAACACTGTTTTTTGACCAAAGTGCGAACTTTATCACGTCAACAAGAATGGCAGGAAGAAAACCAAGCAAGACATATGTTAAGTTTTATGATGTCGTCTATATGCAGCAGATCATGAAAATTAAAGAAATTATAGAAAAACTTGGAATGAGTATGTCTTCTTATTACAGACATGACAGAAGAATGAAAAAAACTTATTACTATAAGCAACTTGATAAGTCTCGTCTTAATGACATTGAGTATCTTAAGTCTGTCGATGGCAATTGGTTCTTTTAATCAGAAATTAAATTTGGCATATATGATTGGTATAAAATTTTAACGAAAAACATATACCTTATTAGTTTTCTTTTGATTTTTCTATAAAAATTTCTAAAATTTCGCCGTTCGATTTCCTAACAATGGCAATTTATTCATTTTTAGATATATCTTATTGAATTTATTACCTTTTTCTTAAAATTGATTCTTATGATTATCTCTTCCAACGGTGATGGCTTTCTAATGCGGTTTTGAGCCTCTTTTCTCTTAACTTTTAAGTTCAATTTTGCAATATTTGGCGAAAAAGGAGCGTTTTCGGCGAAAAGTGTGCTGTAACCCGCATGTATTAAGGCTCTAAAAGTGGTACCATTGCAGGGTCACCAGAATGTTGGTGAGTTACGACGTGCCAGCCTACGCAGGTCTCTATTTCTTTTCATTGCAAGGTCACCAGAATGTTGGTGAGTTACGACACCCAAGACTTAACTAATGACAAAACCTGCTTAAATTGCATGGTCACCAGAATGTTGGTGAGTTACGACCAGAAACCTGCAATGCCTAATTCTCTTAATGAATTGCATGGTCACCAGAATGTTGGTGAGTTACGACAAATACTCGCTAAGAAATATTGAATTGTACTTGTATTGCATGGTCACCAGAATGTTGGTGAGTTACGACCTCCAGGAACTGGAGCTGATGCTCCAGATGGTAATTGCAAGGTCACCAGAATGTTGGTGAGTTACGACTACTCGTCACTTGCCTTGACAGTTACCCATAACATTGCAAGGTCACCAGAATGTTGGTGAATTACGCATTCCTTTTCAGTTCTTTCTTTATTGCAAGAACTAATGTTCTTATCATTATTTATGTAAAATAAAGGTACACCCTTTTATTACATTTCTATATATGTCATAATTGTGTAACAAAAATGTTATATTTATATATTTTGTTACATATATGTAAACAATACCTATTTAGGACACAATTATGAATTCTTCAGAAAAGTTTCAGCGTGTTGGATATAAGAGAGTCAGCTCTGTAGATCAAAACACAGATCGTCAGCTTGCTGATTTAGAAGTTTCTTTAGATAAGATTTTTGAAGAAAAGATCTCTGGAAAGGATACTAACAGACCTGAGCTACAGAAGATGCTTGAGTACATCAGAGCAGGTGATGTTGTATATGTTCATTCTTTAGACAGATTAGCCAGAAATCTGTCTGATTTGCTTTCCTTGGTTAAAACAATAACAGACAAAGGTTGTACCATCCACTTTGTAAAGCAGCATATGTCTTTTTCTTCAGAATCTACAGATCCTACTTCAAAGCTTATGCTGTCAGTTATGGGCGCTGTAGCTGAGTTTGAACGAGCTATCATTAAAGAAAGACAGCGCGAAGGAATTAAGATAGCTAAAGAAAAAGGTCGGTACAGCTCAGGAAGACCTGTGTCTATGACTCAGGATAAGATAGATCTCTTTTTAGAAAAGAAAAAACAGGGCGTTCCTTTGACAAAAATTGCGAAGGAATTAGGAGTTACAAGGCAGACTCTTTATAGAGTACTAGCACAAAATGAAAATTGACTTATAGCAGATTTTGCTTGCTAAAGCCCCTTCTATTAAGGGGCTTGCAATAATTTTAATGTGATATGTGATTTTTTTACAAGTTATAGTAATCTGTTGACACAAAATTAGAAAAAGGTAGTTCTGAGATGTTTTTGTCATCTAATTTAGGTGCATTTATGCTTTCAAATTTTGTTAATTGTAACTTTACTCTAGTTCCATCAGGAAAAGAGATAAAAGAGAGCAATCTAAAAGTCAAATTGCCAATTGTAAATTCATCCCCTTTTTTTAGTGAATAGCTCTTAACTACTTTATTTATTGTTCCGCCTTTTTCCTTATAAATTAACTTAAATGTGTATTTATTTTTTATCTTCTCAACTAAACCAAAACTTTCATATAACAGATAGTCCTTGTCAAGAATAAATTCTGAAACAAATGAATAATCATCGGCACAAATTTCTGGTTTCTCATAAATATTAATTTTTTTTACCCATCTATCAGAAGTATTTGAGCCATCATGCCTCATCATTGACAAGTCGGCATAATTTACATAATGATCTGTTAGGTTACGAGCAAATTTACTTGGTTCAGACATTTTATAAATAACAGATTCCAATTTAGATAATGGAGTTACACTATCACCACTTCTTTCAGCTAATTCTGGGAAGTATTCCCCTTTTCTTACCTTATCGTAACTTTGTGGGACTATCGGTTCACATCTAAGTACAGCGTAATCATCATTATTTTTGTAGTTGTGAATTACCCCTCTAAAAGGTAACATATAATCGCCGTTTTGAAATTTATAGGATAATTCCAAATAATTGAGATCACTAAAGCTTGTTGCGTTTTTATCATATAAATATGAGTTACCGTTACGCCATAACAGTTCTTCAATTAAAGGATGTCCTTCAAAGATTACCCCTTTAGTTTTATAGCCCACAACCAATTTAAAATCCATAAAATAGTTTTCTGATTCAGAATTAGAAGTAAATAATTCAATTTTATTTCGGTCGTGAGAACTTAAAATTCCTAATGTAGGCTTTACTTCCTCAAAACCTTTAATGTTGTTTTTGCAATAGTTCAAAACACTCTGTTCTGTAGGTTCGACTTTTGCTGGTTTGTTATTCAATAATCCACATCCACTAACAGCAACAGCACCAATAACTGTAGCTAAAATGAGAGTTTTTAATTTCATACTGGAATTCCTACAGAAATTTTGAAGTATATGATTGTCATGTTATATCAGATAACACTGCTTATAATAAACTTACGTGTACTATTTGTAAAAGCAATGCTTATTCTGTTCTAAAAGCCAAAACAAAGGTGATCTTGCTTTTAAATTCCACAATTGCTCAAGGTTTTAATGAGAACCTTACAGGTAAAATACTATCAGAGAAGAGTAAAAAGTTTGCTGTAGGAGCTATTGTTGCTGCTGTTGTTATTTGTATAGTGCAGTTGATCGCTCCGTTTGTTCAGAATTTAATTATGAAATAGGAATGAGATATGAAGAAATCATATAAATTAGCGCTAATTATTTCTTCAATATTAGTAGCATGTACAGCCGTAGGAGGTTATGTTACTTATAAAGTTAGACTTCCAACAGTTTATGGTGAAAAGTGCACTAATTACCAAAAGTTAGGAATTAGATTTGATGAAAACAATTGTATAAAAGCATGTGAATTAAAAAATATAGACGCCTGCAATTTCTATGCAAATATGTATGATCATCAAGATATAAAAAAATATGTACGAATTAATTATAAATATAGAGAACTTCTTGAACCTGCAGATTACATATATGACAGTTTGTATTCTGAGAGCATGTATCCATATTCAGAATCAGGCATAAATTCAACGGCAATTTTAAAGAAAGAATATTCTCAAATAAATGAAGAATGTAATAAAGGTTCTGGCGAAGCTTGTTACTACTTAGCTTGGGATTATTACAGAGGTCTAGAACTAAATTATGACTTAAAAAATCGTTAGATTTATACAAAAAAGCCTGTAGTCTCAATTATGCAAAAGCTTGCACCGCATTAGCCTTTATCTATGAACACGACAATGATTATTATGAAGAGTTTAAAAATAAAAAAGCGTCAACAGAAGACGTAATTTCTCTTTATAAAAAAGCTTGTACGCAAAACGATATCTTTTCCTGCAATTATCTCGCAAATCACGAATATACGTGGCATCATGACGCTTGGATCTTTGGAAATGATAGACTATGCAAATTTAAAAATATAAAAGCATGCAATAAATTGGCTAGCTATTTTGCTGATATGCCTCATGGAATATACGATTTACAAGACTTAAACAAAGCAAGAGATTATGCCGAAAAAGCCTGTTCATTAGGGGATGAAATATCCTGTGATGATGCAGTAAATCTTTTGATTAAAGTTCAAAAAGTTGAAGCAAGATAAAGCAAAATATAACAGCATCTTTCTCATAATTTAATTGTGAAGTAAAAATAAACAAAAAACAGTTATAAAAAAATAAGGAGCCTATCTAATGGACATTGACATACTCACTCTTTTAGAGCTTGCTTTTTGGGGATACCCGTTTGTTGTAGGTCTTGTAAGTGGATCTTTAGGTTGGAAATTCTCAAATAAACTAATTGTGGTTAGTTTTATAGTTTTGGTAACTATACTTATAGTAGTTGTTATAAATAATGCTTCAAAAGGAGCTTATTTGGATCTAAGTAGAACTATTGGAAATGGATGTTATATTTTATTTATATCTTTATTTTGTTACGGGGTAGGCTTTGGTATAACTCACCTTATATATGGTAAAAAAGAAAAAAATAAAGAGGCTTCGAGCGTAGTTGTGGTAAAAGAAGAATCCTCTCGGAACACAAAATAACAGAACAATAACCGAACTGTGCAATAAACGATGACTCAATGTTGTATTCAGGTTTATAACTTCACGAAGTTATAACTTGATCTATGGACATTCAATTATATATATATTAACCTACTTTGTAGGTGACCTTCACTATGTAGGTGGTAAAACCATGTCCTGCTATTTATTTTAACGGTAAATCCACGAATTTACATTATTGAAGGTCACCTCATCTTGTTAATTACCCTCCTGTACTATATACAAGTTCTTCTTAGTTTCACTATGCGTTTTTATGTCTTCCAAGAAAAAAATATTGAGGTTTTATCCTAAGATTATTACCAGTAATTACATTTCTTTTTCACATCAAAATATACCAGTAAAAAAAGTTCCTATTCACAACCAATAAAATTTACAAATTTTCTAAGATTAAGTCATGTAAAAGATATGAAAAGGCTTTTTTATGAGTAATCTAGAAGATTCATTTGATGTCTTATATGACTTCTATTTACGTAAAAGAATAGTTCCTCGTTTATTAGATTTATTAAAACGCAAAGGAATTAAACTCTCTTCTTTAAAGAGTTGTGCTCCTTCTTATATTTCAAAATTATCATCTGGAAAAATATCAAATCCATCATTAAGTAAGTTTGTCTCTTTAGCTAAAGAAATTGATGTTTCTGTAGAGTTCCTTTTATGTGAATTTTATAAAGACAAAACAAAAGATAATGTTCTTCCTAAATTTATCCCTACTAGCAGTTATCAGCAGTACTACGAGACTGTAGCTTCAAAAGTTAAAGAACACTACAGCTCTCTAAAGCTGTATTTTGACAGAACACAACTTACAAATTTTTATAACCGTAGATACGTGAATCCGCGTCTTTATCTCTTTTGCAAGATTGCGTTTCAACTGTACGGTCAATCTTCCACTAACAAAGATCTCCAACTTTGCTTAGCTAATCTTCTTTTTAATTAGATCCTGTAGAGGTGTTTTTTATGAACTTTGTTCCTTACCCTGATGAGCAAGCATATTTAAATTTGATTTTTAAAATTCACTTTGAAGAAGGTGTACTTGTAAGATTAACCAATACCATGGTTGATAAGTGCATTATTGATGCAAACTATCAAATGCGCTCTTTATTAAAGAAAGCTGATTTAGTTGATTATGATCTAATAGAAGCTGGCGGAAAAAATGGTGTTATTCTTCAGGCGACATTACTTTCTGAACAAGAAGATATTGAGCTTGTATTTAACTTTTACAAAGTAAAAGGAGATGGTGGAAGATTAGATAAAAGATGGTCTATAAGAAAGATTAACGATAAGGTTAAAAAGAATATCCTCAATGTTGGTGATTTGCTGTATGTCGTTATCGGAAAAGAAAATAAGCCAGTTGTAATCAACCTTACACATAACAGACTAAGTGAAGTTTTATTAAGAGATAAGTTAGGATTAGATCCTACAGCTGAACTCTTAGAGAGGATTACACCAAGACTTAAAGATATTTTGTCACGAGGAAGAGTTGAAAATTCTAAAGGTAAAGGAAAAATCGATCCTAAAGATGTTGGAGATACATTAGAGTCTCTTCTAAAAGTGAAAACCAATAATTTTGCTGGAGCTGATTTAGAAGGTTTAATTGAATTAAAGGCTAAGGCAGCTAAAACCTTGGATACTTTATTTACATTAAGACCTAGTTTTGAAAAAACTCCTGTAGCTGAATATGAAAAGAATGATAGAAATAGAGTTTCAGCATTTGCAAGATTGTATGGATACGAGTCTGAAAACCATCCTAATTGTAAAAGTCTTTATATTACGATTGGTTCAAAAGAACATCCTCAAAATAAGCAGAACTTTTATCTAGAAGTCTCAGACTCAGATGAAAAGGTTTTGTTAAAGCATATAGAAAAAAACAAAGCTGTTACAGTTGCTTTTTGGCCATTTGCAACTTTAAAAGAACATTTATTCTTGAAACATCCTGCAACCTTATGGATAAAGGCTGAAAGTGAAGTAGAAGATGGTATGGGCTATTTTACTTATAAAGAAATTGAATTTACTAGCAAGCCAAATTTTGATCAATTTCTAAACTTTATAAGAAGTGGAATTGTTACTTACGATTGGAGAGGTTATACCTCATCAGATGGTCCTTATTTAGGTAAAAACCATGGAAATGGTTGGAGAATAAAAAATTCTGAAAGAGCTCTTTTGTTCGGTCACATTGAAAAGATAAAATTATAAGATTTTATGGAGCAGTGATTGTCTACCACTGCTCTTTTATTATCTATCCAATAAAATAGATATTGCTTGACCTAACGCATAACCGAGAAGCACAGGAACAGCATTTCCTATTTGAGTGTAAATAGGAACTTCAAAACGTCTGTTTAATCCTCCAGTGGTTAACTTTGACTTAAATACAAAAGAATCAGGAAAACTCTGTATTCTAGCCATTTCTCTTGCAGTTAATGTTCTTATATCAGAATAATGACATCCATCATCAGGTATAGATAAAGCTGCAGGAGCAGGTTCATCTCTTAACAAAGCTCTTTGTGTTTGTTTCTTGGTTTGATGTTCTTTTAAGTATTCACTAAATTTAGATTTAGACTTAAATTTAGTGAGTTTTTCTTTCTCATTAAGAAATAAGAAACCTGACACTTCATCCCAAGAGATCGGATCAAGAGTATCACTTTTCCCACAAATTATATTGTGAAGTGCCTTTTGAGTTTCTTTTGATACTTGAGTCATTACCTGATAGATTCTATATCTGCGCTTTACTCTTGGAGTAATGGTCTGTCGTGTATTGCAAGACAATTCTGCAGAAGGATGAGCAAGCATTTCAGAAAATAACGTATTGATGTTATTTACGTAATCAGAAATCTTTGTAGGCTCTGTATCTGATAAATCTCCAATAGCCTCTTTTACTGATACAAAATCATGTGTCTTAACACATAAAGACTTTAAAAATGAATTTGAAAATAGTTTAAATGTGTTTGTGTCACCCTTGTTTAAGTCGTGGACAGTCAGATCCTCAATGTTGACTTCTTGATGATTGCGTATCTTATTAAAAAAGTTATCTGATGATTTAAAAAGTTCTTTTTCACATTCGTTAAATGTATTGAATATTCTTTGATATTCATCGGCTCTTAAGCCAATCAGGATGAATCTTGGTCTATTTTGAGCAACGCCAGCAAATTTAGCATTTACGTGCAAGGTTAGAGGTACGTAGCCGTATTGAGCAAATGTTTTGGCAACTTCAAACCAGGCATGGTACTTCTTGCCGTTTTCTTCAAATGGTCTCAGAATTCCTGTTACATTTTCTAAAAGAACGCATCTTGGTTTGATTAGATTTACAAATGAAGCAAAAGCCCATGGCAGAGAATTCTTAGCGTTATTTTTCTCTCTAAGACCTGCTAGACTAAAGGATTGGCAAGGAGGGCCTCCAGAAACAAGATCAATTCCCAACTCTTGAATCTTTTTTAAAGCTACAGGATGATTATCTAGCCACTTGTTTAATGAAAGAATATTTCCAACTACTAGTGAACCGATAAGATTAGATCCATCTTCTTTCAGATCAGAATTGTTTATAGGATCTGGGTATTCTCTAGGATCTTCTCTTAATCTATTTTTGAACTCTATGTCTTTAGAATACTTACTAGATAACCAAAGAGTCTTTGAATAATTTGCTGAAGCAGCAAGGTCTTCTCCTAACATATTGTATGAGAAAGTTTCAGCTGCCATAGGAGACAGTTCATTTGCCAAGGACAGATCAAAACCAGCTTTATTTAAGCCTAAACAAAGACCTCCACAGCCAGCAAATAATTCAATATGTTTCATAAATTCCTCAAAAACGAATTTTCTGTATTTTATTATTTAGCCAAATAAAAGTCCAGGAAATTTTGACTATGAAGTCTTATTTCTGAGGCAATTTATAAAAAGGTCGAAATTAAATTTGAGCTTTTAACTAAAAAAGCTTTTTATGAGTTCCCATACAAAAATAGTAAAGTTAAAGAGTGTTCCTTTATATATCATAATGGCAACTAAAACGACCATTATTACTATTTTTATTATTACCTCTAGATTACTATCTTTTGTAAAGTCTTTTATCAATCCACCACAAAATGGACAGAATGATGCTGCAGGGACTCCATCTTGCATGGATAATCTAGGAATAACTTTCTTATGGCATTTTGGACAAGTAACTCTTTGGTCTTCTTTTTTTGTATCAGTATCTGAAGTAGATATTTCAACATTATTTGCAGTGAACAAATTGTCTTTTTTATTAGAAGACACATCAAAAGTTACAGAATTTCCCATTTTAGGCACACTAGTAAACGACTTTATTCCATGAATATCGAAGTAGTATTCGATGCCATCCTCTCCCTGAATAAAGCCGTAACCTTCATTTTCGCTGAAGAATTTAATTCTGCCTTTCATATTTCACTCTAGATAAAAGTATTCTTATCGCTCTGAATTCTCTGAGCGATAGCTTGAATTACATAGGCAGAGCCACTGATTCCGAGCTTTGTAGCTAGAAGCTTCATCTGTGCGTAGATCTCTTCAGGAACATCAACAATCACTCTATGCTTTTGAGTTGTTGTTGTTTTCTTTGGTCTTCCAGGACTTTTCTTTACAGGTTCTTCAGGAGCTACTACAGCAGCAGAAGTTGGTTCTGTAGCTTTCTTTGTATTAAGAGTTGACACATCACTGCCGTTCAGAAAGCTCTGAACTTTTGGATCTGTGATATCTACTTTTGTCTTAGCGTGCTCAGTCTGCTTTTTCATTGCACTTGTAAATAATGATTTAGCCATGTGTTATCCCCTGCTTTTATTCTTCTTTTGGTTCTGGGTAGATGGTTTCTACAAGCTTTTCGATCTCAGCACATGCTTTCTTGTCTACAGGTTTGCTCTCAAATACTGATAAACCTGAAGCACTAGCTAATCCTGTAGCTTTTCTACGCATAACTGGCGCGTCAATGTACTTAATTTTGGGAAAATTGGTAGTGATGTACTCTATTGCTTCTTGGTTTGTGGTTGCGTTTTGGTCAGCACAAGATAGAACTGCACAAGCTTCGAATGATGCGCCGACTCCCCAAGCTCCTTCTAGTACTGCGTACAGCTCATTAAGAGCTTCAAGATCGAACACTCTTGGCATTACAGGAATAACTAAGAGGTCTGCTTTCATTAGTGCGCTTCTGAAAGTATCTGAGTCTCTAGCACCAATGTCTATGATGATATCGTTCCATAAGTGTTCTTGGTTGCTAATCTGTTGGAAAAGTTCTTTACCTTCGGTATAGCTTGCTGCAGCGATCTTTGTGTAGAGGTTGCTACTATTTCTTTCAATTAGAGCCTTTGAAGCTGAGCGCTGACTATCAGCGTCAACCAACCATATATTAGGTCTGTATAGGCGCTTATGCTTGAGGTATGTAGCTATCTGAATGGCTAGAGTGCTTTTACCAACACCGCCCTTTGTGTGTCCTACTGCAATAATCATAATTATCACCCTATTTTTATTTACATAATATTTACATATTATTACATTTTTTATTACGTAATACTTACATATTATGTAATTTTTATGTAAATATTCACATATTTTTATGTAAAAAAAAATGTAAAAAAATGTATATTTTACGTATATATTACGTAAATAAAAATGTAACACACAAGGCGTAGCCTTACATTTGATTTTTATCGAATTTTTGAAGTGTTTTTATTGAATGTGCAAAAACTTATTGATAATATAGGTCACCTGTTCCCCCAGTTTATTTTCTCTTTACCTCTCCTCCTATGGTGTAGATCTTTAGTTTACTACAGATCTTTAAGGTAAAGCAGGTAACTGTTTTTTTTACGCTTGCTTTGATTTTTTTTACAGACTTTTATTCCAAAGGATCACCTGAGGACTGATGAAATGAGTAGCTCATCCAAAAACTCTAAAGCTTGGAAGCAGCAGCAATTAGTTTCTTATCTTGAGAAAGAGAAGATCTTTGCTAGGCGTGCTAAGTCTCCAGTGTCTGCTGTAGATTTCTACGCCTCTATTTTTCGTGATCCTTTCCAGTCAGAGCGATCTTTAGGAGACACTACAGGAGATTCTTCTTACAAGGAAGTTTATTACAACGGCGATGCCAATTGTATGATTGTTTATACCGATGAGTCTTCTGGATCATACAAAACTTGGATTGGTACTGCTGATACCGTTGACTGGAATGTGTTTGCATCTAATCCTAATGCCTTTGTTAGCCCTGTTACATATTACGGTCGAACAGCTAAAGCTTCTAATGCTCATTTAATTTACGGCATCGCAATTGATATTGATTATGTTTCACCAGAAAGTTTAGATAGGCTGTTTTTCCAAATTTATGAAGACATTATTCCTGCGCCTACTTATTTAGTGAATTCTGGCACTGGAATTCATGCTTATTATGTCTTTATTGATCCGATCCCCGCTTATCCTACAGCAGTAAAAGCTTTAAACGATTTTAAGCACGCTCTTACGCATCTTATCTGGAATTCATATACAAGCTCTGTCTCAGAGACACACCACAGAGACGGTACAATTGAAGATTTTCGTCAGTATCAGTCGATAGTTCAGGGGTATCGTATCGTAGGTAGCTCTACTAAGCTCGGTTTTGGTGTAAAAACTCACGCTTACCGCATATGGAAAGAGGTTGATCCATTTGATTTAAACAGATACCTCGAAACTAGTATGTTCAAGGATGGTAAGAATCCTGCTGAACTTACTCCTGATAAGCTCATATACAAGTCTGATACTAGTCTTGAAGAAGCTAAAAAACTGTATCCAAAGTGGTACCAAGCTCGTATTGTCGAGAAAAGAGCAAAGTTAAGTTGGAGATTCAAAACTGATCTTTACGAAAAATGGAAAGAATACGTGTATGAGCAAGCTAAGGTAGGTCACAGGTACTACTGCATTGGTTCTATCGCTGTAATGGCTGTTAAATGCGGTATTGATAAAGATAAATTGGTTGAAGACTGCCTATCTCTTTTGGATTATCTTGATCGCATCGGTTACGATCCTAAATCTAAAGAGCATAATCACTTCTCAGAGAAAGACCTGTCAGATGCTATTAACTCGTTTTATAAGCCTGAGAATGCTTTCTATTCTCGAAAAAGTATCGAGTTTCTGACAGCTGTAAAAGCTCCTCCTACTAAGCGCAACTACAGAAAGCAAAATGTTCATCTAGAGTTTGCACGAGCTGCCAAAGATCTAAAAATCAAATTCAATGAAAAATCTAAGGCAGGAAGATCAGCGATTGGCGGTCGACCTTCAAAAGAAGACATTGTCAAAAATTGGAGGATCAAAAATCCTGAAGGCAAGAAAATTGACTGTGAAAAAGAGACTGGTTTATCTCGACACACAATCATTAAATTTTGGAAATAAGTCGAATTTAATTTTGAACTTTTAAATTATATCTCCTAAAGCGATTGTTTTATATTGGTAATTTGTTCGTTATATTCATCAATTTATTGCGTAATTATGTGTGATAAAGTTCATTCACAGTAAATGTATTCTTCTTTGCTCTTGTTGTGTTCATGAGCTTGTCTGTTGGGAAGATCTTATTATTTCTATATTTTATTGAGAGTCTATTATGAAAATTTGTACTAAGTGTGGCCTAAAAGAACAAGATGTTTCAGCGATTTTTTGTAAAAAATGTGGAAATAAATTGACTTCAATGATTTCAACAAAGTATCACCCAACAACTCGAGAAGAATTGGACGATTTATTAGATAGGGATGATGTTGAATACTCTGAAATTGATGTTTCCAAGATAACTGATATGTCTTATTTATTTGCTCAGCCTGCACCATGTATTGAATTGGCGCGTCCTTTTAATAGTGACAAAAGATTTCATCACTTCAATAGTAAGAGTAATCCATCTGATCTTATATATTGGGATGTGTCGAATGTTGAAAATATGGAACATATGTTCCATAGAGCAACTTTCAATCCACCAATAGGCGATTGGGATGTGTCGAATGTTAAAAATATGAGCTATATGTTCTGTGATGCATCTTCTTTCAACCAACCTATAGGCAATTGGAATGTGTCGAATGTTGAAAATATGCAATGTATGTTCAGTGGAGCTACATCTTTCAACCAACCTATAGGCAATTGGAATGTGTCGAATGT
>ERZ779673.492-NODE-492-length-18042-cov-3.624618_pt1 | contig 18042 bp, 15 predicted proteins | sample MGYA00511956_ERZ779673 | MGnify/ENA primary metagenome ERZ779673 (study PRJEB29588, sample SAMEA2152065) | human gut metagenome | biome: human gut; feature: human-associated habitat; material: faeces | place: Denmark | collected 2008/2010 ... | reverse complement strand
CGGCGGCGCGACTCCGCGCCTGTCAGGAAAGGGAGAAAGTGATTGTAAAAGCAATTGTTGATGAAATCGCTGCACGCAATGCCGCGCTTGAACCCACACCACAGGAAAATTATTTCGGGACTGCTCAGGCTTTGGAGAAGGTAAAAATCATTGTTGACTGCTTTGGTGCGCCATACCGGAATACGGAAATTTGCCGGATGTATGAGAAGGAGTTTTACAGGCTACAGAATTCCCTTGCCAGTCAGAAAAAGATAATGGAAAAACAGCCGGACATTGGGAAGGAAGAAGCCCGGGAATACTCTGTCAATAAAGCAGAAAATCGGCTGCTGACATCTTTCAATGCTGTACCGGAAGCTGCGGCGGAAGAAACCGTACAAGCATTGTATGATGCTTATCTTTTTATCCGGGACAAGGTAGCAGAAAAAGCCGGACAGACCATCCAGGTGCTTTTGGAAGAAGAGACGGACCGTCGTATCGGCGGAGGCATTTCAGAATTAAACCGTGAACTTGAAAAACTTTCCTATACGTTTCGGCCGAAAAATGAAAAAGAGGAAAAGAAAAAAGTGCTGGAACAGAAGAAAGAAGAGCTGATCCGCAGTACGCTTTTGCCGGATGATTTTGATAAGGCAGAACAGCTTCATAAGAAAGCAGAAAAGGAACGATGGAAATATATCAGCATAGAGGATTTGCTGAAAGATAAAATTAAACAGATTATGGAACATTCCGGAATGACAGAAGAGGTGGCTGCGGAGCTATTCCACCGGGTAGAAACAGGAAAAGCCAAGTCTCTGAAGTCTGATAAAACGATCATCTCGGCGGCACGGAATGAAACAGAGGTGAAGGAACAGACAGTTCCGGTTTCTAAAACAGGACAAAAGCAGAATACCCCGGACATAAGGATACTCCAGCGTGCCATTGATGATGCAGATCGCTCTATAACCCGGGCGGGAAAAAAGATTGCAGATTTGGGCAGCCGCACGAGAAACAAGAAGGCGGCCCGCAGTATTCGTGGATTGGAGCAATATGTTCGGTCTTTGCAGGGGGATATCATGCGGTGGAGGGCAACTATCACTCTGCTGCAGGATGATAAGAACCCGGTCAGTGAGAATGTGCGGCGCTCTTGGGGGAAACCATTTGTCAGCCGCTATTACGTAGAACGGGAAAAACTTCTGGCTGATGCGGCAAGACGGCGTGCCTTTCTGTATGAGAAGAAAGTGATTCAGCTCAGCCGCCGTCCAAATAGAGTCATAGATTGTCAGGATGAGATCATTAATGAAAAAACCGAAGGCCTGATTGACAAATACCAGAGGCGGTATTTCCGGGCTGATGAGGCGGTCCGGCGCATTCGGAAAGCGCAAATCTATGTGAGGTCCGAATTTAAGGAGAATATGCTGGTTTGGAAAGAGGTATGGGAAAAACCTCCGCTTCGTCCAATGAAAGGACGTGGCCGGTCAGCAGATATGGAAGCACTAAAAAAGGAGTGTCAGACAGCAAAAGCTGCGGTGACACTCCTGCGGAAGGATTATAATACACCGGAAATCATGAGGGAGGTACAAAGCCGGATCGCACAGAAACAACAAAATCAGCAAAAACGCCGTGATGAAATACGAATTCTCCAGGCCCGCATAGCAAAGGACCGGCGGCGGAAGCACATTAATGCCAAAGCGCAGGTGCTGCTTGCCCGTGTTGCACATATGGCAGACAGGCTGCTCGGAGAAAATACCCGCGGTGGATCACTTGGTGCTGATGTCCGGATTTCTTCCCGCAGAGATGACGGAATGTCCCTTGGTTTCTGAGGGGGGGATGACTTTTCATAATAAGGGAACACTGTAGATTAGAGATTTTTCAAGCATTGCAAAGCACGTTCCATACGAACGTGCTCTTTTTGTTGTAAATTCAGAGCCATTGCGGTCAGTCCATTTATATCCTCAGCGTTTAATAGAGAGATATATTCTCTGCGCTGTTCTTTCTCAAAGATGATGGGGATAAGATTCTCTCTGGCACAGGAAAAGGCAATCAATGCGCGTCCGGTACGGCCATTTCCATCAGGGAATGGATGGATTTTTTCAAAATGAATATGGGAATCCATGAGGATTTTTACCTTTTCTTCCGGACTTGCGGCTTGGTTCAGCCTATATGCCAGATTATGGCACCACTGGATCAGCGAAGGAATTACCTGAGAAGGATGTACCGGCAAAAAAGCGGCACCCAGGATCATATTTTCCGCAGTTTTGAATTGGCCGGCATGAGTATCGAGATTTTGAAGCAGAATCTTATGAATTTTCTGAATCAACGGATACTGGATCGATTCTTGATAATTTTCCTGCAAAAAAGGCATGAAATTTTTATAGTTGGCTATTTCAAAAAGCTCGCGGATCGGCTTGGCCTTTGGAGGAACAATTCCATTAATCAGGATTGACCGTGCGTCTCCTAATGTAAATGAATTTCCTTCAATTGCTGTGCTGTGATGAGCCATGCGGACCATGAGATCTGCCATGTACAGGCGGTTTTCAATCCATTTCATACCGTTGTCCTCCCCAGAAAATTTTACCATATAAGCAGGCAGCCGATGTGGTAGGGGACGATGCTTTCAAACGGGCTGGATTCAGATATACATATGGCCCGGAAGTCGGATCTGGTCGCGGCCGTCTTTGGGTATTTTCAGATCATTGAGCAGGCATGCTGGCTTTATCGCATTTTTTCCGAAATGACGGCGGATTTCATCGACAGCCTTATCCAGTTTTTCCATTTTCTCATTGCGTACCGTATCATCCATGTGAAACAAATCGACGGCGCGGGGTATATAGTCTGGTACCAGATGATCGGCGCGGATACTGACGGCCCGTACTGGTGCCGGCCATTCATATTTGGGCAGCAGGTGGCGGATAATGGCATCCGCAAGAAATGGTGAACTGTTCATCGGCATATCAATCCGGCACTGCCATTGGTAAAAGGCAAGTGAAGCAGTTCGGAGCTGCAATTGAAGGCCCGTTGCGAAAGCATGCAGCATGCGGAGCCGGGTCCCTACATCCTGAGAAAGCGCAATAATGACTTGTGCGACCTCTTCCCGTGTATGTAGGTCATCTGTACAGGTAATGCCTTTTCCCACGGAATAAACGGGAATTTGGGCATTTACAGGCCGGACCGCAGCGGCATCACCGCCCTTGGCAAACCGGTGTATCATTACGCCGTTTTTGCCGAGGATAGATTTCAAAAATTTTTCCGGGCGGGCAGCAAGATCGCCAATCGTTTTTATACCGTAACCGGTGAGTTTTCGCGTTGTAGCTGGTCCGACGTAGAGGAGATCGGATACCGGAAGCGGCCAGACCTTTTCTTTGTAATTTCCCGGTGAGATAATCGTCAGGCCATCCGGTTTTTTCATATCACTTCCGAGCTTTGCAAAAATTTTATTCCAGGATACGCCAATAGATACGGTAAGGCCCAGCTGTTCCCTGATTTGCTTTCTGATTTTTTGTGCAATAGTATAGCCGTCCCCATAGATATCGCTATGGGTGACATCAAGCCAGCATTCATCAAGCCCGTAAGGTTCCACCTCATCGGTGTACTGCTGATAGATTTTCCGGGCAAGACGGCTGTATTTGAAATACAGGTCGTAATGAGGTGGAACAATAATCAGATTGGGACAAAGCATGCGGGCCTCTCCGCTGGGCATGCCGGTCCTAATGCCAAAGGCCTTTGCAGGATAGGATTTTGCGAGGACAATGCCGTGACGATCTTCCACCGCCCCGCAAACGGCAATTGGCTGGCCCCGTAATTGGGGATTCTGCATGATCTCAACGGAAGCATAGAAGCAGTTCATGTCGCTATGGAGAATCGTGCGCATACGGACCCCTTTCGTTGACATACAATAAAGAAATTTTTATAATAAGTACAGAACGGACGTTCTATATAATTCATTGTATGTGGAGCTGATGATAGGGTCAAGGGAGAAAGCCGTGGGAGCAAGGAAACAGTATGTGGATGTAATGGTGCGCTTCCGAGAAGATGGAAGAATGCTGCCGCGGGGGATTTTCTGGGAGGACGGACGCTGTTTTCCTGTTGATCAAATCCTGGATATATCTCCTGCACCAGCGCTTCGGGCCGGCGGGCAGGGAGACAGGTATACGGTTCGTATTGGTGGGAAACTTTGCTATCTTTTCTTCGAGCATTCCTGTGACATGGACAGCGATCGCCCCGGCCGCTGGTTTGTGGAGGCAATTCAGTGACGGTTCTTAGATAGAAGGTTTGCTGTGTTGGATCGAAATCTTTTTTATTTGTTTCGTACGCATTATAATGTATTCTATTTTCGCAATAACTTTGGAATATAGGTCTAAGAATTATTATTGGCTGGCACTATAAATTTAAAAGCAGAAAAAGAAATTCTTCTGCTTTTTTATTGTATATTTTTACGTTATATACTATAAAAATAACAAAGATATTTTTGCGTGAATAAAATAAGGAAAATTTCCTTTTTGTTCAAAAAAGCAGGGATTGCGAAATTCCTATTTTGCATTTTAAAATAAGTAAGAAAGTATTATAATAATGTAAAATGAACAAATAAAGCTACTTCTATAAGCTTTTATCAAAGGACTAGATGATCATGATTTCAATGGAACTTCCGCCATATGCACCAACTTTAATTGAATCCACAAGAGCAATTGGATATTCATTGGAAGCAGCGGCGGCAGATATTATTGATAACAGCGTTGCGGCGGGAGCAACGCAGATAGATGTGTTTTTCTTCCCTGCGGATGAAGCATATGCGGCTTTTCTGGATAATGGCTGCGGAATGGATGCCGAGGGAATTAACCGGGCTATGCAGTATGGAAGTCAAAGTCCGCTGAATACACGAGATGAAAGAGATCTTGGCCGTTTTGGCCTTGGACTGAAGACCGCTTCTTTATCTCAGTGTCGTATCTTGACTGTGGTAACAAAGCAGAAAAATCATCTGGAAGCGCGGCGGTGGGATATAGACCATGTCATGGAGACACGAAAATGGTCTCTCCTTGTGTTGGATGAAAATGAAATACGGGAAATGCCCTGTATCAATGAATTAATGAAATATGATTCCGGCACGCTGGTGCTATGGCAGAATCTTGACCGGCTGCGTGCGGGAGAATTTAATTTCGAACAGGCGATGGGACGAAAGTTTGACAGAGTGCGGGATCATCTGGCACTGGTCTTTCACCGATATCTTTCGGGCGAACCGGGATTAAAGAAAATTAATATTTCTATCAATCACATGCCTGTAACTCCGATTGATCCTTTTCTGAGCAGGAAAAGCACTCAAATTATGGATGATGAAACCTTGATGATAAGAGGGGCGAAGATTATTGTACGTCCATATATGCTGCCTCATACATCCAGAATGACTCAGGAAGAGCTGCAGATGCTTGGAGGAAATGATGGACTGCGAAAAATGCAGGGCTTTTACGTATATCGGAATAAAAGACTGCTGGTATGGGGTACATGGTTTCGCATGATCAAACAGGACAATTTGTCCAAACTGGCGCGCGTGCAGGTGGATATTCCCAATACGCTGGATGATCTGTGGACGCTGGATATCAAGAAATCATCTGCCCAGCCGCCGGCGGAAGTGCGGAAAAACCTTCAATCGGTCATTGAAAAACTGGCAGAAAAAAGCCGCCGCACATGGACTTGGCGTGGGAAAAAGGAAGTGGGAACGCCGGATTTACAATTGTGGAATCGGATGAAGTCCAGAAGCGGCGGGGTATTTTACGAAATTAACCGCAAACATCCGCTGGTACAGGAGCTTGCACGGGAATCAACGCAGATAGGCCGGGTGTTGGAAATACTCCTGAATCAGATAGAAAAAGGACTGCCTTTGAATCAGCTGTATGTAGACTTGAATCAGGATGTCCGCGTGGAAAATGAACAGGAACAGACCCCGGAAGAAATTGTAGCTATGGCAAGGACGCTCCTCTCCGGTATTTCGTCCGCTGAGGGAAGAGAAAATCTTTTGGCAGCGCTGATGCTGGCAGAGCCGTTCCGCCGATATCCTAACTTACAAAGACTTTTAGAGAAGGAGACGGTGAACAATGGCTGAAAATGCATATGAAATGCTGAAATATCTGATTTTTACTGCCATGTTAAAAGAAAAGCGGGATAAGCCAATTGCAGAAGACGAATTTACAAGAAAAATTACTGAATATAGACAACGATTTGCAAGAGCAGGATTTATCGTCAGTGATGAAGATTTTCAAAGAATCGTTGATGATATTAAAGAGCACATGGAAGTAAAGTTAGACCTTGGGACATGCATTGTTGATGATGAAAATCAGCATCAGTCTTGGCTGCCAGCTCGGCGGGTAGATATTGATTTCTTTTTTTGGAATAGATATAAAGAATATCTGGAAATAGAAAAGCATTGGAATCCGGATGTAACGCGCACGCTTGGGGAAGTTTCCGATGAGATTCTGGATTTATGCGGAGACCCGCGGCTGCCTGCTTTTCTTGTTAAAGGCCTGGTTCTCGGTGACATCCAGTCCGGGAAAACGGCAAACTATACGGCCATCTGCAACAAGGCGGCAGATGCAGGATATCGGGTGATTATTGTCCTTGCGGGAATTCAAGAGGATTTGCGGAGGCAAACGCAGGAGCGGTTGGATATGGAGTTTTCCGGATGGAACAGTCGATATCTGGCTGATTTAAAAAATGAAATTCCCAGCGGAATATCTTCAGTGGGAGTAGGGATACACGGGAAAAATAATGGAAAAAAGCGCATCATTTCGTTTACAACGGTTTTGAAAGATTTTGATCGTGCTTTTCTGAGTAGCAACAATTTATCAATAGATAATGTGAACTGCCCTGTTTTATTTGTTATAAAAAAGAACAAAAATGTACTGACAAATTTGATAAAATGGCTTTCTTCTAATAATTGTAAAAATGAAGCGGGGAAAATTGATTCGCCCATGCTGCTGATTGACGATGAAGCGGATAACGCCTCTGTCAACGTAAACAAAAATGATCCGGACACCAATCCTTCGGCGATTAACGGCTGCATTCGCCGGCTTCTCGGATTATTCGGGCGGGTGACCTATCTGGGCGTTACTGCCACACCGTTTGCCAATATATTTATTGAACCGGAAGAAAATGAAGACCTGTTTCCTTCGGATTTCATTTATGCGTTGTCAGCTCCCAGCAACTATATTGGAGCGCAGCGCATATTCGGGGAAAAAGAAGAAGCCGACCATGCATCTATGCTGCAGATCATTGATGAGGAGAAATTTACCAAAGTCCTTCCGTTAAATCATAAAAAGACGTTAAAAATCCACACTCTGCCAGAGGATTTGTATGAGGCAGCAGGATATTTTCTTCTTGTCAATGCAATTCGCGATTTTCGAAGAGATGAAACGGCACATCGTTCCATGATGGTGCATATCAGCCGTTTCGTGGTTGTCCAGAAACAGGTGGCCGGTCTCCTGAGCGAATGGCTGGAGAGGATGAAGTTGGCACTTCGCAATTATAGCCAGCTGACACCGGAGCAAAGCGAAAAAATTGGAGAGATCCGATTCCTTCACCAGATATGGGTGAAATACGGTTTGACAGAAAAAGCGCAGGCTGGCTGGGAAACCATTCTGCAAAAATATCTGTATAAAGCGGCGGCTCCGATTGATGTAAAGGAAATCAACAGTAAATCCGGCGGAGTGCTGGATTATGGCCGTTATAAGGATAATGGCCTCCGGGTTATCGCAGTCGGGGGAAACAGCCTATCCCGCGGGTTGACGCTGGAAGGCCTGTGTGTGACATATTTTTACCGTAATTCCCATATGTACGATACGCTGCTTCAGATGGGCAGGTGGTTCGGGTATCGCCCGCATTACGATGATCTGGTTAAAATCTGGCTGTCATCTAAGGCCATCGACTGGTATGGACAGATTACCAGAGCGACGGAAGAACTGAAGGCGCAGATTATAGAGATGAGGAATGAACATCGTACGCCGAGGGAATTCGGACTGAAAGTCAGGCAGGATCCGGGGGCGCTGATGGTTACGGCGCGCAATAAAATGAGAGGCGCCAAGCCGGTGCGCATTCCGGTTTCTGTTTCGGGCCATCTGCTGGAGACACCAAGGCTGAAGGCCAATCCGCGCATCCTGAAAGAGAATGAGCGGCTGTTCAAAGAGTTTGTAGACAGCCTTTCCTCTATCGGAGTTCGTATTTCGACAGAGGATGAACGGACAAGTGGAAATTATTTCTGGAGCTGTGTTCCCGCGGAGTCGGTTGCGCAGCTTCTGGATGATTTTGAAACGCATCCGTGGCATCTGAGCTATAACGGGAAAGCGCTGGCACAGTATATAAGAAATCATACTTGGCCGCAGGGATGGGATGTGGTCTTGTTGAATCACGGGACAGGCGCGGCCTATCCAGAGCCGCTGAAATGCGGGACCGAGCACCTGACTGTTTTTGGGACAGAGCGGCGCCGCATCACGGCTGACGACTCCCTGATCAGTGTAAGTGGTACGAAACTCCGCGTCGGTGCGGGCGGCTGTACGCAGATTGGACTGACAAAGGAAGAACGGACACAAGCCAGAGAATCGTTCCTGCAAGACCATCCGGACAGTAAAAATCCGTCGGACAGCGCATATCTCATAAAAAAACGTCCGCCTATTCTGATGCTTCATATCATGGAGGCGGATTATGTGGAAGGGATAAGCCGCGGCCTGCCGAATTTCCTGTTTGGCCTGGGGGTCGGATTCCCCCGGACGGATGGAGAAGATAAAACGGCGGTCTATGTGCTGAATCCTGTCGAGCTTCGGAATTTAATGGAGGAAGAAGGAGATGAATGATGGGTTCCGGTTATGAAGAGGAACTTCGCAATAAGTGGAGCACCCTGCAGTTCCCTGAAGGCGGTTATCTGCGTGTTCGTATAGAGCATCCGCTGGAGTGGAATGTGGGGAGGAGCGCAGAGGGAGAGAAGGCGCTGGTTATTATAAGTAACGAACCGTTGGACAAGCTTCCTTCTTCACGAAGCATTTATGCAAAGTGCGGGAAGCGTGCAGACGGGCGGTATGCCATTTCCTTTCTGCTCAAGGATTCGCGGCAGGAAGACGTTTTTCTGACCATGGGGAGTGATTTGATCGGATATTCATCGAAGGGGAAAAACGGAATGGAGGCACTGCGGCTTGTGGGCGTACGTTATGGGCAGTGGTGCCGCCTGTTGGCTAAAAAGGGGAAAGGAAGGCTGACCGAGGCGGAACGAAAAGGACTGATAGGAGAACTGCTGTTTCTTCGGCGGGAGCTGGTGCAGCGGAATGCAGCGTCTGCTGTGGACGGTTGGCGCGGACCGGAAGATGGAGATCAGGATTTCGTGTATGCTGACGGCTGGTATGAAGTCAAAACAACGGGGAAAGCAGCAGAAAATATTACTATTTCTTCTATAGAGCAGCTGGACGCTGATGGGCCGGGGGAAGTGGCGGTCATTTATGTGGACGCCTGCGCCCCTGCACAGCACGGCGCATTTACACTGCCGGAACTGATAAAACGTATTGCGGATGAGTTGGAGTCGAGTCCGGGGGCGGCGGCCTGTTTTGAAGAAAAGCTGGAAAAAGCGGGATATATTGAATTGTCGGAGTATAATGAAGAATACTGGGTGTTTGACGGATGCAGACTGTATAGTGTAAATGATACATTTCCGCGTCTTCGGAGACGGAATCTGCCCGATGAAATCACAGCGTGTTCGTATACATTAAGCCTGCTGGGAATTGCGGCATGGATGAAGCAGGGGTGAGCCATATGGACGCGGAAGAATTTAAAAAAGAATTTCTGGAAGAAGTAAAATCGGCGGCCGCGGTGTCGGGAGAAGGTACAGCGGCGGAATTTGCAGGCCATATGGCGGATTATCTGATTGATACGGAAGTATTGTCCAATTTTAATCCGGCATACTGCAAAAGTCAGAAAGGGAATCGTCATTTCCGGACGGACGGCTATGTCTTCGATGAGCTTGACGGCACGATGAATCTGATTATTGTGGATTATGATGATGCGGCGGCGGAAGGCGGAGAAACACATCGTATGACAAAAAGCGCCGCGGAAACGCTGTTTCAGCGGCTTCGCACCGCGGCGGACCTATCTATCCATACTGATTTATATGAAATGGTAGAGCCCAGTACGCCTTTTTCCGATCTGGTGGAATCTTTGCGGTATAATGTCAAAAATATTCGTAAATACCGCTTTTTCATTTTTACGAACAAAGAATTAAGCGCTCAGCTCAAAACGATTACAATCGATGACTTCGACGGCGTTCCGGTGGAGGGACAAGTCTGGAATCTGGACCGGCTGTTTCGCGTCTGCTGCTCGGAACAGGGGCGGCAGGTGATTGAAATCGATTTCAGAGAGTACAGTCCGGACGGCATTCCCTGCCTGGAGGCAAGCTCCGCTGCAACTGCACAGTATCGGAGTTATCTCGGTGTTATTTCGGGAGAAATGCTGGCGGATATTTATGATAAATACGGCAGCCGACTGCTGGAGGGCAATGTACGTTCTTTCCTTTCCACCAAGGTAGCGGTGAACAAGCAGATTCGCAATACCATCCTGAACGATCGGACCATGTTTTTCGCATTCAATAACGGGATTTCTGCCACAGCGCTTACTGTGGAAGTGGTCAATACCGCACGGGGCAGGTTCATTGTTAAAGCCAAGGATTTTCAGATCATCAACGGCGGGCAGACAACTGCGTCCATTGCTTCGGCAAGATATAAAGATAAGGCAAAGCTGGACGGCCTGTATGTACAGATGAAGCTGACGGCTATCGATGAATCGTCTCCGGAGGAAGCGGACGCACTGATTCGAAAGATCTCCCGCTCATCAAACAGCCAGAATAAGGTCAGCGATGCGGATTTCTTTGCCTCGCATCCCTTTCATCGGAGAATGGAGCAGATTTCGCGAATGCTTTTTGCTCCGCCGGAAGAGGGGGCACAATATGAGACTAAATGGTTTTACGAGCGGGCGCGCGGACAATATTTGCAGGAACAGATGCGCATGACGCGGGCAAAGCAGAAACAGTTCCAACTGCAAAACCCGAAGAGAAAAGTTATCAAGAAGACGGACCTTGCCAAAGTGCAGAACGCATGGCTGGGGAATCCGCAGGTGGTCAGCAAAGGCGCACAGACAAATTTCAACCGGTTCGCGGAATGGCTGGAAGATCAGTGGGATAAAAATGAGGCACAGTTCAATGACCTCTATTTTAAACAGTCAGCATCACTGATGCTTATATTTCAATATTTGGAAAAAAATGTGCCTAAATGTGCTTGGTATCAGGGCGGGTACCGGGCAAACATTGTATACTATACTGTGGCCATTTTCCGAAAATTAATTCAAAAACAATTTCATGGAGCAGAGTTTGACCTGTTAAAAATTTGGAATAGGCAGTCTGTTCCGGAGATAGTGGGAAATGTTCTTCTTGATTTAGCAGGACAAGTTTTTCAGATTATTACGGACCCACAGCGCGGAGTCATCAATGTGACTCAGTGGTGTAAGCGTGACGATTGTTGGGAAAATGTACAGAAACGGACAACATTGGCATTGCCCCAGGAATTAGGTCAATATCTGATTACTTCTGAGGAGAAGAAAGAGGCTGATCGTGGGGCCAAGAAAAAGCAGAAGCTGACAAATGAAATCAATGCCCAAGTGGAAGTGTACAATCGCGGTGCTGAATTTTGGAAGCAGCTCGCAGTATTTGCGGTACGTCAGAATCTGGTAAGTCCTTTGGATGCCCAGGCGTTAAAAAGTGCCTGCAGCATTCCGGAAAAAATTCCCAATACACCGCAGAGCAAACGGCTTTTAGCATTATTGCGAAGGGCGGAAGAAGAAGGTTTTGCAGTCAAAACATAAAGGTGAAATATTTTATGTATAAAACAATTGATTTATTTGCAGGGGCGGGGGGTCTCAGCCTCGGATTTAAGCAGACAGGAAAGTTTCAAATATTGGCTGCCTTTGAGATTAATCCAGATATGCGGCAAACGTATCAAAAAAATCATCAAGGCACAGATGTTTTTGAGGATGTAAAGCAAGCAGATTATGCAATGCTTCAGAAGCGATATGGTCAAATTGATGTGGTTATTGGTGGCCCTCCATGTCAAGGCTTTTCCAATGCAAACAGGCAGAAAAACCACCTGATCAGCCAGAATAATATGCTTGTTAGAGAATACGTTAGAGCAATTATTGAGCTTAGGCCAAAGGCGTTCGTCATGGAAAATGTACGTATGCTTCAGTCTAAGGTTCATCGCTTTTATAAAAGCAGAAATGATGAGGATCTTATCCTAAAATATCATTTACCCGTAGAGGAAAGAAAAATTTCACTGCTGCATAAGGCGGAATCAGATCTTTTCTTTGATGGAGTGGAGAAAATTGTTCAGGATCAGGAGTTAATTGTCAACCTGACTTGGCCGGATTCCGCTTTCTCTGTGATGAATATAATACACAAATATGTTAAAAATATTCCTAAAATGGAGAAAGCACTGCAAAAACATAAAAAAGAATTGCTGAAGGCAGCTGACAGTATAAACTGTAGTGGGTCAAATAGAATAGATGAGGCAGGCAGAAACGTATTTATCGCAGTAAAAAAATGGTTCGCTGGAACAATTTCTGTGGAGGAATTTAAAGCGGCGGTGCGTCCGGCGGTTATATATCAAAAAATGCTGCGGACTGCAAAAGAAATTTTTAATGGGCAGCTTTTGATCAAAAAGTATGATGCAACAGAAGGACTGCATGCGATTGTGGATACATTCTCAGTTTGTGATTACATTAAAAATGTGATGGAATCCGAAGAATTGGGGTATGAGATTCGAAGCAATGTACTTTGTGCAGCAGATTTTGGTGTTCCACAGAAAAGAGAAAGATTCATTGTTATGGGCGTAAGGAAGGATATTTCTTCAAATTTTGAACTTCCAAAAGCTCAGCTGCAGCCGCAAAATTATTATACAGTTCGAGACGCTATAGAAGATTTAGAGAATGTACCGGTAGTAACAGATCGATTGGAAGATTATGGAACACCACTTCCAAATATTACTCCAAAGAGTGAATTGGCTCGGCGTCTTCGTGATTCACATTTACTTCTGAATCATATGGTTACAAAAACAAGGGCTGTTGCTATGGAGCGGTTTAAGGCTTTGCTTCCAGGTCAAAATTTTCATAATTTGGATAATAACCTAAAAAGCACTTATACTGATGCTTCCCGTACACAAAATACGATTTACTTGAGACTGGAATATGATAAACCGTCAGGAACTGTAGTTAATGTGAGAAAATCCATGTGGATACATCCAACACTTAATCGTGCGGTAAGTGTACGGGAAGCAGCACGTCTGCAATCATTTCCAGACAGTTTTATATTTTGTGGGACGAAAGATAAACAATATCAGCAGGTTGGCAATGCAGTTCCGCCTCTTATGGCGCAAGCTATTGCCGATGATGTGGCAGGCGTCTTAGATGCTTATGGAGCGAAAGTAAAAAATGGCTGATGATTTGACCGCGGAACAACGCAGGTATAATATGTCCCGTATTCGAAGTACCAACAGCAAGCCGGAAGAAATTGTAAGGAAATACCTTTTTGCCAGGGGGTTTCGATATAGGAAAAATGTAAGGGGACTTCCAGGCTGTCCGGATATTGTATTAAGGAAGTATCATACGGTGATCTTCGTTAATGGTTGTTTTTGGCATAAACATGATTGTCCGCGGTTTCATTGGCCATCATCTAATGTTGAGTATTGGCGAAAGAAAATTACTGGGAATGTAGAACGTGATCATAGAAATACTGCTTTATTGGAGTCAAAAGGATGGCATGTAATTACGGTGTGGGAATGTGAGCTGAAAAAAGCTGTCGTGGAAGAAAGACTATCACGTCTTTGCCAAGAGATCCAAGAAAACATATCGCATGATTAATAGGAAAAAGCCGCTGGAATATTTCCAACGGCTTAATTTTTAAATAAAATTTCATCGATAATACAGGATAGGCTGCCAACGATTACTGATAAATCAATTTTTTTGTACATTTGGGGATAATCAGGATCATCCTTGGTATCTTGGAAAAATTTAAATTGCTGAAAAGCGAGCTGCTTATCTTTGTCCAAATATACGTATCGTTCTGGTGGTGCATCATATGCAGGATAAAAAGCAACTTCCCATTGTTTGTCGTTTATTTGTTGTTTTGCATCCATTATTGAAGCTCCTGACCCATTGATATCATCAAATTTGATACGGTGTGTAATCTATCAACAGTATATCATATGTCTTATACGTCCCCTAATTTATCCCATAGTTTTAAAAATCATCTTTGATATGGATAGTGTAAACAGGGAAAAGTAGAATAGGATAAACAAGTTTTGCTTACCTATATAATGTAAAAATATAATAGCGTTCAGAACTATGAATGGATTAGAATTTTCGTAATGCGTAGGTCGTAGGTTCAAATCCTATTGCCGGCTCCACAGACATCGTACCCGGAGGGAGAGATCCTTCCGGGTTTTCTGTTGCCCTTTTACAGGCAGGGGACCGGGAAAGCCCGGCCTGTCGGTGATATTTGCAGCCATGAAAAACTTTGGGTACAATACAGAATATAAGGAGAGATCCCGACGGCGCGGCCTCTGCGGCCATCGGACGCACAGTGAACTACCGCATAGGTAGCTTAGAAAACAAAGTAAAGTAAAGGAAAGAGTGAACTACCGCATAGGTAGCTTAGAAACATGGCCTCAGAAAGGCCCCGGAGTTGAATTGGTGAACTACCGCATAGGTAGCTTAGAAAAAAATCGTTTATTGTCTTGCATTTATGTAATTGTGAACTACCGCATAGGTAGCTTAGAAAAGACAGACAACAGGCTTTTATCAATGCCGATCGTGAACTACCGCATAGGTAGCTTAGAAAATGGTCGGGCCGGCCGATGTGAAGCGGGTGCCGTGAACTACCGCATAGGTAGCTTAGAAAGTGCCTTTCGGGCTTTACATCCAAGACACTTAGTGAACTACCGCACAGGTAGCTTAGAAAATCAGATGGTTGTTGAAATCCACGGGATTATTGTGAACTACCGCATAGGCAGTTTAGGATCATATACACGGGGATGCGCGTCTGGAAATGGTGGCCTGTCGCACAGTCAGAGAAGGAGTTGTGTTATGAAAAAGAAATGGATACTGGGCATTTTGCTGGTGGCGTGTGCGTTGAATGTAGCGGCCTGTGCTGACGGGAAAGTTTCGGAAACGACTTCCTCGGGCAGTCAGCGGCAGGTAGAACCGAAGCAGGACATCGTGATGCACGAAGTACATGATGAAGCGGAAAAGCTTCCCAAGCCTTCGGAAACTGTGCAACGTGTAAACTCAAATCAGGTTATCATAATGAGTGAAATCGATGATAAAGAAGAAGCAAAGGCAAAAGGAATTCCTGAATATGTCATTGTCAATAGAACATCGTCAGAGGATTTTCTTTTATATAATAACGGGCGATTCCGTTTTCATACGTATATCCCGTCAGAAATGACCTCTGTTCTTTTGCCGACCAATGGGGATGGTGCTGAATTTCGAAATAGAGAAAAGGGGATTTCTCTGCGGGCCAGCGGTTTCTTTGCTGCGCTGAGTTTAGGAGAGCTGTATCAATCAGCTGTAGATAGATATGGTGAAAATTGTATCTCCTATAAAGCAGTGGGAGATAACTGGTATGTTCTCTCTGGTATAAAGGATGGACAGGTGTTCTATTTAAAGCAATTGATCGGTCAGAGAACCCAGTGTTCAATGGAATTTACCTATCCTGTCGTCCGCAGGGATGAGTATGACTGGATGATTCCTGTATTGGAGAGTCATTTTTATCAGGAGGATCAGGGAGTTTAATTTTCCCGATTTTATCGAAAAATTTCCTTGCACCGGCGGGGGCGTTTGTGTATAATATTTAAGTCTAATGTTTTTAGGCACTTCCAGCCCCTGGAATGCAGGGGACACAGGTCCAAGAAGGAGGCGACAGTATGAAGAAGTATGAAGTTATGTTCATCGTGAACGTAGCAGATGAAGAAGTGATCAAATCTGCTGTGGAACTTGTCAAGAGCACCATCGGAAAGATCGGCGGCACCATCGACAAGGAAGATGAATGGGGCAAGCGTCAGCTGGCTTACGAAGTGAAGCACCAGACCGAAGGCTATTATGTAGTCATCGATTTCCAGGCTGATCCTGCACAGATCAAAGAACTTGACCGTGTCATCAAGATTCACGAAGAAATTATCCGTCATATCATTATCAAATTGGATGACTAATCAGGAGACGAGACGATGAATTCAGTACAGATTATGGGAAATCTGACGAGAGACCCGCAGATGCGCGCCACCAAGACCGGCAGAGCCGTGGCCTCTTTCAGCGTCGCCGTCAACAGAACGTACAGCGCACCGAACGGAGAGCAGAGAGAACTCACTGACTTCGTGAATGTGGTGGCCTGGGGTTCGCTGGCGGAAGCAGTCGGCAATCAGCTGAAGAAAGGGACCCGCGTATTCGTCGAAGGGCGTTATTCTTCCCGCTCCTATGAGACTCAGGATGGCCAGAAGCGTTATGTCACGGAAGTGACGGCCAATCTGATCGCGCTGCCCATCGGCATGCAGCACAGCGCGCAGCCGGCGCAGGATATGGGTGGGTATGCTCAGCCCAGTGGATTCAGTCAGTCCAGAGGTAATTTCAATCAGTTCGGCACGTCCAGAACGGATGAGGATATTCCGTTCTGATGCCGGTAAGACACGGAGGATACACAATGAATAAGAGAGATAGAATCAGAAGACCGAGAAGAAAGGTCTGCCAGTGCTGCGTCGATCACGTCGACACGCTGGATTACAAGGATGTAGCGACGCTCCGTCACTTCATCTCTGAAAGAGGCAAGATTCTGCCCCGCCGCATTACGGGCACCTGCGCAAAGCATCAGCGCAAGATCAATCTGGCCATCAAGAGAGCAAGAGCTATCGCTCTGCTTCCCTTCAGCGCAGACTGAGACAAATGAAGAGACCGGTATGGCATGCCATGCCGGTTTTTTTGTTGCCGGGGAATTTCCCGCAGGCAGGCTGCCGGGCTTGGCAGCTCATGTATAATAGGAAGTACCACATGAGGAAACAGGGAGGTGCTGTGCGTTGACACTGCTGGACAGGCTGGCGATGGAGATGATCGCCTATGATAAAGGGGACCCGAAGCGGATTCATCATTTCTTGAAGGTCCATGATTTCGCACGGCTCATCGGCGTGGCCGAGGGGCTGGAGGAAAAGACGCTGTTCCGTCTGGAGGCAGCGGCATATGTCCACGATATCGGCATCCACGAGGGGGAGCGCCGGTTCGGCCGGAATGACGGTAAGATTCAGGAGGATCTGGGGCCGGCGGAAGCGGAGGCGATGCTGGAGCGGCTGGGCTTCGAGGCGGAGGATATCCGCCGCATTTCCTGGCTGGTGGGGCATCATCATTCGTACGGCTCGATCGACGGGCCCGATGCGCAGATCCTTGCCGAGGCGGATATGCTGGTGAATCAGTATGAGGACGGCGCGGACCGGAAGCGGAATGAGGCGCTGTATCACCGGCTGTACAAGACGGTGACGGGGAAGCGTCTTTTCGAAGCGCTGTATTTCGAGGAGTATGCGCCTCATGCGTGATACGTCGCTGGTGTATCCTCTCCGCGCGGACGGCGCGGTGCTGCTCGGCCGGAAGCGGCGGGGCATGGGATACGGGAAATGGAACGGCTTCGGCGGCAAGATCGAGGCGGGGGAGACGATGCGCCAGTGTGCGGCGCGGGAGCTCTTCGAGGAGTGCGGCCTCACGGCGGCGCCGGAGTCGCTGGAAATGGCGGCGGATCTGTATTTCTGTCAGCTGTCGGATATGTCCTGGTCTCATGCGGGCGTGGTGTATTTCGCCCGCACCTGGGAGGGGACGCCCCGCGTGTCTGATGAGATGGAGCCCCGGTGGTTCACGCTGGCAGAGCTTCCTTATGAGGAGATGTGGGAGGCGGACAAGATCTGGCTGCCCATGGTGCTCGCCGGGAAAAAGCTCCGCGGGACGGTGTATTTTGCGGAGGACGGCGACCAC
>ERZ779673.490-NODE-490-length-18065-cov-2.166574_pt1 | contig 18065 bp, 16 predicted proteins | sample MGYA00511956_ERZ779673 | MGnify/ENA primary metagenome ERZ779673 (study PRJEB29588, sample SAMEA2152065) | human gut metagenome | biome: human gut; feature: human-associated habitat; material: faeces | place: Denmark | collected 2008/2010 ... | reverse complement strand
CGTGGCCACTTGTGGAGCAGCAATGCCTGCTGTTATTGCAGCGGGAGCAATCGCAGGTGGAGTTACTGGTGGTGTTGCAGGTGGAGTAATATCATATCAAGAAACTGGAAAGGTTAGCGTTGCCGCTGTTGCGGGTGGTGTTGTTGCAGGTGCTGTAATTGGTGGACTTGTTGGTAAAGCGGTTGGTACAGCATTTGGTCTTGGGGCAAAAGCCGCTGCGGATGGTACAACTGCTGGCACTGCTAGCGAGGGGGCAAGTCAAGCAATTGGCGATACTGTTAATGAATCCGCATCAAAAATTACTGGGCAATGGCAACAAGTAAATGAAAGCATGAGTCAAGCATCTCGTGCTTATCAAACACAAATAACGGGACACACAGGAGAGGCATTTATACAAAACGGAGTAAAATTTGATGGCGTAGTTAACGGAAATCTTGTTGATGCTAAATGCCATTATTCTCAATTTGTTGATAAGGCTACTGGACAATTTCATCAATGGTTTGCCGGCAAACAAGCATTAATTGATGAGGCAAACCGGCAGATTGCTGCCGCTCAAGGTGCTCATATTCAATGGTACTTTGCAGAAGAAGAAGCAATGCATGCCGTGCAGAGTTTGTTTGATGGAAAAGTTCAAGACGTTATTGAATTTATATTTAAAGCAGTTATCAAATAACTATGGAGGTTAATTATATGTATAAGCAACGATATGAAATGCTTTTATGTCGTGAAGCAGATGAACACAGTTTACCATTCGATGATTTAGCACGGAAGGCCTATACATTGATGATGGCCTTTAATGAATTACTACCAATTCAATATCGACCAAATTATAAAACAGTATCAAAAAAAGACAATGCGAAAATTTATAATTGGAGTTATGAGCAATTCTATAATGATTTAAAAAAAGGTGTAAATCACACAAGATATGCAGCTTTTGAAGATTTGGGATATTCAATATCATTCTTTTCTTCACTAGAAAATTCAGAGTCGGTTGGATATATGTTAACTGTTGGAGCAACAAATAAAAACGTACAAAATTTTCTATCGGTAACATTTTCATTGGATTTCGATTATTTTCAAAAGAATAATAGTTTGTTATTGGAATCTTTATTTACAAAATGCATTAGCTTATTTGGAGCTACATATGGTAAGATGTCAAATAACTGTGTATTTAATGGTAAGGGTGCAATTTTTAAAAACAATGATTATCAAATAGAACATTTACAATGGCTGAATTATTTTTCACCAGACAAATTTAATCTTAGGAAACAGCTAAAAAACTTGTCCAAGTTAAATTATAATATAATTTACAACAATGGTTTCTTGAAACTAAAAAACACAGCAATTGATTATACAAAACCGGAGGACATAGAGCTAATTAACAAAGTTGATGAATCGTTTCAAAAATAGTGGCATTAAAATATTACTAACTTAAATATAAGGTGCTTATGCAAATAAAAGATTCTGTTAAAGCGACATTCCATAAAATAAAGGAGTTATTATGAAAAATATTTTAACAGAACAAGATTTAGTTAATAAACTTCGACAATTGTATATTCAAAGATACGAAGCATTATACAATGAAGATAATCATGTTAAGGGAAACCGATTAGAACGACAATTTACTAAGATTGAAGAAGAATTAATTGTTTCCAAAGAGGGTGTGTTGGCATTAAGAACTTTGCTTGATGATGAAAGTGAAGTTGTAAGATGCTATGCAGCAAGTACCCTTATTTCTTTATTTCCTAAAAAGTGTAAGGAAGTATTACATAAAATTGAAAAAGGCAACACTTATTTAGCAAGTGATGTTAAATATATCATAATGAACTATGAAGAAGGAAACAACTATTTCCAAAAATTTCTTGCCAATGAAAAATAATTCATATGTATTACCATAGAAATTAAAAGGAAAAGTATGAAAAAAGATTTGACAATAGAAGAAAAAATTGAAAATTTTAAAAAGACTTGTATAAACAGATACAATGCTTTATATCTTGAAGACAATTATCAAAAAGGAAATAGATTGGAGAATAAGTTAATAACACAAGCACAGGAACTAATTGTTTTTCAAGAAGGTGTTGAGGCATTATTTAAAATGCTTCAAGATGAGAATGAAATTGTTAGATATTATAGTGCAAGTATAGTATTTTCTTTATATCCAAACGAAGCGAAAAAAGCCTTAAAAGAAATTGAAAAGAAAGGTAAAACACATTTAGCTTCTAACGTTAAATATGTTACTAAAAATTATGAAGAAGGAAATAACTATTTCCAAAAATTTCTTGCCAATGAAAAATAACTGAATATAAAAACTTATTGTAAAGCATTGGTCAGTTTATTAATTGGTATGGCTTAAATTAATGCCAGAGAGTTTGTTGATGCAATAAAGATATCATTCTCAAATAAGGATTTATTATGATGATACAAGATTTTGTTAAGGCGGTTAAAGAGAAGTTTGGTGGGTTTACAATTGGAGTGAAAGCCTGCGGTAAGGCGACGTGGCTGTTTATTAAAGAGGGCAAGAACAATTGCTCAAATGTGTTTATTGACGAGGTGGCGGATGGGCTTGTTGTGTCGTTTAACAAGCTTGGTACGGATGAACTTTTTAGGTGCGAACTGACCAAGCAAACGCAAGACGAAATATTGGCGCATATCAAGGATAATGTTGAGGGGTTTTGTAAGTATTATGAAACGCTTAAAAACGTAGATGAGATACGCGCCACGCTTTCAAGCCTAAACCAAACCATTTGTTCGGCAATAGACCAACCAAACGTTAAGTTAAATATAGACGATACAAACGATACTTTTTTAATGGCTGGCGTGTGTGACAAACAAACTGGGCAAGCGCTTGCAAACCGACCGATGTATCGGTTATCTTTTGAGCCATCGGGATATGTTGCAATGCTGATGTATAATGACCCATATGACGAACAGATTGATTACGTCGTGCCAAGCAATTTAAATGCATTCATTGAAAAACTAAATGATACTATCTGCCCAAAACCAAATAAGCAACAAAGGTGATAGTAAAATTGCCTATTGCTATAACAATAAAAGTAATAGTAAGACTACCCATCGCTAAAATGCGGTGGGTGTTTTTTTGTGTGGATAGATGGAAGTTGTAGGTAAAGGCAGAAGAGTGTGTAAGAATAAGTGAAAGGCGGTTAAGTGTGTAAGGATAAGCGAAATGCGCAGGTGACGGCCGATAAGTGTTTTGTTTTGGCGGGATTTGAAAAAAGATTGACAATATCGGTGGCGGGCGGTACAATACTAATTGTATAAATATTGATATTGGTTGCAAGTATTGATTATTGGTATTGGTCGTCGATATTAATATAGGTGGCGGGCATTGTTTCTTGTGCGAATACTGATGGCGGGCGCGATGGCACTTAGTAACTATTAAGGAGTTTTATGATAATCTTAGGGATAGACCCAGGGTATGCCATTGTTGGCTGGGGGGTTATTGAAAAGGATAAGCGTGGTAAGTGCACCGTTATTGACTATGGCGCGATAACGACGGATAAAGACATGCCTTTCCCGCAGCGGCTTTTGGTTATCAAAAAAGGTATGGACGTTTTGATTTCGCGCTTTAAGCCTGAGGTGCTGGCGATTGAGGAACTGTTTTTTAACACCAACACAACAACGGCTATTAAGGTGGCGCAAGCAAGGGGCGTTGTGGTTTGTGAGTGTGAAGAAAAGGGCGTTAAGATTTTTGAATACACTCCACTTCAAATCAAGCAAGGGCTTACGGGGTTTGGCCGAGCCGAAAAGGCACAGATACAATATATGACAAAGATTATGCTTAACCTTAAAAGCGTGCCTAAGCCAGACGATACGGCCGACGCACTTGCGGTTGCGCTTACTCACGCCCAAACAAATAATGATCTTAATTCAAATCAAATGAGGTAATGATGATTTACAGCGTTAAAGGAAAAGTAACATATATAGATGAAAACACGATAGCAGTTGACGGGGGCACGGTTGCGTTTGAGGTAATCTGTTCCACTAACACTATCCATAAGGCGATGAGCCAGCCTAACCAGATGCAAACCATTCTTACGTATCTTCAAGTTAAAGAAGATGGTATGTGCTTATTCGGCTTTTGGGACGCAGACGAAAGGAACTTGTTTATGCAGCTTATCTCAGTTTCAGGCATTGGGCCAAAGATGGCGATTTTGATTCTGTCTAACGGGACGGTGGCAAGCATAATTGAGGCTATCCATTCGGGAGACACTAAACTTTTGTCTTCAATCAAGGGGCTTGGCAAAAAGACGGCTGAAAGGTTGTGCCTTGAACTGAAAGATAAGGTAGATGCCTTAGCGGGCGAGAATAACCTTATAACGGGGCTTGGACTTAGCCGCGCTAAAACGCCCGAGATTGATGACGCTATTGAGGTGCTTATCTCGCTTGGGCTTACGCGTGCGGACGCCGTGCGCCTTACGTCCCTTTATGCCGACGCGTCTATGACGGCCGAGCAAGTGGTGGCGGCTTGTCTTAAAGGTATGGGGAGGTAACTATGGAAGGCTTTGATGAAAAGTTTTTGCTTAGCACCAAGCGTGACGAGGTGGCGGATGACAGGTTCGTTTCAAGCGCTGCGCAAGAGGGCGATAATGACGTTGAAAACGTTTTGCGTCCTAAAACAATGGCCGACTATGTTGGGCAAGACAAGGTTAAAGAAAACCTTGAAGTTTATATCAAGGCGGCCAAAAAAAGGGGCGACAGTCTTGACCACGTGCTGCTTTATGGCCCTCCAGGACTTGGAAAAACCACCTTGTCACACATTATTGCGGGCGAACTTGGCGCGGGCATTAAACTGACCAGTGGCCCAGCGATTGAAAAGGCCAGTGACTTAGCAGCGATTCTTACCAACCTAAGCGAGGGTGACGTTTTGTTTATCGACGAAATCCACAGGCTTAACCACAACGTTGAAGAGATTCTTTACCCCGCGATGGAAGACTTTGCGCTTGACTTTATGATAGGTAAGGGGCCATCGGCGCGTTCGATGCGCATTAACCTGCCGCATTTTACGCTTATCGGCGCAACAACTAAGGCGGGGATGCTTACGGGGCCGCTTAGAGACAGGTTTGGCGTTATTTGTAGGCTTGAGCTTTATAGCGTGACGGAACTTGCAACGATAGTTAAACGCTCGGCCAAGGTTTTAAACATTGACATTGATGACGATTCAGCGTGCGAAATTGGCTCGCGCAGCCGTGGTACGCCGCGTATTGCCAACCGCATTTTAAAGCGCGTAAGAGATTTTGCGGACGTGTTTGGCAATGGCAAGATTGATTTAAACATCACGCGCCACGCACTAAACAAACTTCAAATTGACGAACTTGGGCTTGACTTTGTTGACACGCGCATCCTTACAACCATTATTGAAAAATTTAAGGGCGGGCCAGTTGGGCTTGACACGCTTTCGGCCTCAACGGGTGAAGAGCCGGGGACGATTGAAGACGTGTATGAGCCGTATCTACTACAACTTGGCTTTATTTCACGCACGCCACGTGGCCGCATTGCGCTTACGCCCGCATACGAACATTTAGGAATTAAGATTGATGAAAACAAGTGATTTTTTCTATGAACTTCCGCCTGAGCTTATTGCGCAGACGCCGATTGAGCCACGCGATCATTCGCGCATGCTTACATACTCACGCAAGACGGGGAATATAGAGCACAAGCATTTTTATGACCTGGTTGATTATTTAACGCCTAACGACGTTTTGGTTATCAACAACACGCGCGTAATACCCGCCCGCCTATATGGCACAAAAAAAGAGACGGGCGCCAAGGTTGAACTTTTGCTTTTAAAGCGCATTAATTTGACCACTTTTGAAGCTTTAATTAAGCCTGCTAAGAAGTTTAAAGTTGGAACCGAGATAGAAATTTCAACTAATCTTACGGCTAAAATAATCGATAATGTTGACGAGATTGGCGGACGCGTTGTTCAGTTTAGTGTTAAAACGGGCACGCTTGAAGCCGAGCTTGACAAAATTGGCGAGATGCCGTTGCCGCCTTACATTCACGAAAAGCTTAATGACCGCGAGCGCTATCAAACGGTTTATAGCAAGATAGAGGGCTCGTCAGCAGCGCCTACTGCAGGGCTTCACTTTACACCTGAGTTGCTTGAAAAAATCAAAGATAAGGGCGTTACAATTGTTGAGGTGTTGTTAAACGTTGGGCTTGGCACGTTTAGGCCAGTAAATGAAGACACGGTTGAGGCACATCATATGCACAGCGAGTATATCGAGGTCACTCCCGAGGCAGCCGAAACGCTTAACCGCGCAAAAAAGGAGGGCAAACGCATTATCGCGGTTGGCACAACCAGTGTGCGAACCCTTGAAAGCGCTACGGACGACGATGGCGTTATCCATCCCGTTAAAAAAGAAACGAGTATTTTTATTTATCCGGGGGTTAAGTTTAAGTTTGTTGACGCGATTATAACCAACTTCCATCTGCCTGAAAGCACGCTTATTATGCTTATTTCGGCCTTTGCGGGAAGGGAAGAGACGCTGAGAATTTACAACCTTGCGGTGCGTGAGAAATATCGTTTTTTCAGTTTTGGCGATAGTATGTTTATCTATTAGGAGATTTTATGGCAGAATTTGAATTTAAAGAAAAATGTAAATCAAGTCAGTGTTTTGCGCGCATTGGAGAGCTTAAAACGCCGCACGGTGTTATCGAGACGCCGGTGTTTATGCCCGTTGGCACGCAGGCCACGGTTAAGGCGGTTGAACCACGCGAGCTTACTGGCGACGTGCACGCGCAGATTATTTTAAGCAACACTTATCACCTTTACCTTCGTCCAACGGCTGACCTTATCGCCCGCGCGGGTGGGCTGCATAAGTTTATGAATTGGAACAAACCTATTTTAACTGACAGCGGTGGCTTTCAAGTTTTTTCGCTTAGCGACCTAAACAAAATAACCGAAAATGGCGTGCATTTTAAAAGCCATCTTGACGGGTCGGTGCACTTTTTTACGCCTGAAAAGTCAATCGAGGTTCAAAACAAGTTGGGCAGCGATATTGTTATGGCGTTTGATGAGTGTTCGACCTATGGCGTTGACTATGATTATGCCAAAAAGGCGCTTAATCGCACGCAAAAGTGGTTAGAAAGATGTTTTAAGGCGCAAAAGAACCCTAAGCAACTTTTGTTTCCTATCGTTCAGGGCAACTTTTTTGCTGACCTTAGGCTTAAAGCGCTTAAAGATGCATTACCTTACGCGGGTGCGGGCTTTTCAATCGGCGGCCTAAGCGTGGGAGAGCCTAAGCCAAAAATGTATGAAATGCTTGACGTTTTAGCGCCGCATTATCCAGAGGACAAAGCAAGGTATTTGATGGGCGTTGGAAGCCCCGATTGTATTATTGAGGGTGTTATTCGCGGCATTGATATGTTTGACTGCGTTTTGCCAACTCGAATTGCGCGCAACGGCACGGCGTTTACCAGCACGGGCAAGGTTGTTGTTAAAAATGGCAAATATAAAGAAGATTTCACAACGCTTGACCCAGAGTGTGACTGCTATTGCTGCCGTAACTTCACGAAGGCGTATTTAAGACACTTATTCAACACTGACGAGATTTTAGGCGCCCAGCTTTTATCTATTCACAACCTTAGGTATCTTACGCACTTAACCGAGTTAATTAAAGACGCTATTAGGGCAGACAGGCTGCTTGAATTCCGCGAAGAGTACCTAAAAAAGACGGGTTATTAAAAAAATCGTCAAAAATCGCAGCAAACGCGTGCAAAATTGTTTGCAAATTTTGATAAAAACTGATAAAATCAACATATCAATAGTTAAGGAGAGAGAAAATGAATTTATTACTTGCTAATAACACTGCCGGTGGGTCTTGGTGGGTTTATGTTTTAATGATTGTTGCGGTTGTTTTCTTGCTTATTTTTCCAATCTTTACTAACAAAAAGCGTAACAAAGAGTACACCGAAATGCTTAACCAACTAAGCGTTGGCGACGAGATTAAAACGGTTGGCGGAATTATCGGCCGCATCCAAAAGATTAACAAAGAAAATGGTATGCCAAAGTCTATCATCATTGAAACGGGCGCAAAGGGCTCAGCACAGACCTTAGAGCTTGATATAAGCTATATTGCGTTTGTTTTAAACCAAGTTAATCCTCCTAAAAAGGCCGAGGATGACGTTAAGGCTAGCAATAAGGCTGAAACCAAAACTGACGCTAATGCTGAAGCCCAAAACACAGAAGAGGGCATTAGCGAGGCTAGCGCTGAAAACCAACAATCTGTCGAAGTTAAAGCCGAAGAAAAAGCGCCTGAAACAGCCGCGGCTAAGTCTAACAAGCAAAACAAATCTAAAAACAAAAAGAAATAATTTTCTCCCCGCCGCGGGGAGTTTTTTATTGGTCGAATTTAGATATTATTAGCGCGTAATTAATATTGACAAATTTTAATATTATTGTTACAATTAATTAAGAGGTTGTTATGAACATTATTGAAGTTGAAACCTATATGCACCACAGTGATAGGTTCTATAACTATGCCTTCTCGCAGATTAACGGGTGCGGCAGGCTTACGCTTTTGGGTATAAAAGACGAACCATTTTTTGACTTGTTCGTTGCGAAGAATGGCGGAGAAGCGCCCACGATTGATAATCGTGTTGAGGTCATTGCGGATGGTGTGTTTAAAAACAAAGGCAATGTTTCTAGTATTACATTTCCAGAACAACTGATGATTATTGGCGCCCGAGCGTTTGAGCACAGTGGCCTAAGAGGCGTGGATTTTAGCACGTGCAAAAACTTAAAAATTATAAAAGAGCGCGCGTTTTATGATATCTGTGCAAGCGGCGTTCTTGACTTAACGCCATGCCAGAGGCTGTTTGCCATTGAAAAATATGCGTTTGGCGTTAATGATTTTGACGAGGTAAGGCTGCCAAGAACCACAATGTTTACCGTTAAGTGTGAAGGCGCGTTTTCAAAGCGTAACGGCGGCAATACGGCTTGCACAAAACCTGTTGACGAAGAAGAGCAAATGCGCTTGTTTTAGTTTTTAATTTATTAATTAGCCCCGTGTTTGGGGCTTTTTTGTTATTTGTTTACAAAATCTTTTATTGCGCTGTGCGTTTTTATTTTAATATGAAGGTTTTAGCTTTTTCATAGCCATCTTTGGCATAAACAAGGCGGCTGGGGCATAAGTTTTATTGAGGTAAAAAGAATGGTTAAAACAGAAACAATAAACAAAAAAAGCGGCTTTTTTGCGTATTTAAAAGCGGGGATAATGGCGCTTATCATAACACTTTTTCTTATTTTAATTTTTGCGATAGTTTTAAAATTTACAAACATTAGTGATAAGGTGATTGCACCCATCAACCTTGCTATAAAGGCGATAAGTATTGCGGTTGGAACCTTGATTTTGGCGCGAAACGGCGAGGGCGGCCTTAAAAAAGGCGTCCTTTTGGGCTTGATTTTTACGGCGCTTGCGTTTATCGTTTTCTCGGCGCTTAATGGGTCGTTCGTGATAGGTTGGTCGCTTTTAGCAGACTTTGGTTTTGGCGCATTGGTTGGTGGCATCGTTGGCGTAATCGCCGTTAATTTAAAAAAGAGTTAATCCTCGCAATGACAATACTACTTTCAGCAATATTTAAACTTTAAACTTTAAACTTTCAACTTTTTTAACTCGGTCGTCGGCCTTAAAACACACAAGCAGGGCGGCCTTTTTTGTTGCATATTCAAAAACGGCGAATTAAACTATGATTTTTGGGCAAAAATTGGTTTAAAATATTAAAATTCTTGGCGAAATTGTTGACCGCTTGGGGCAGTTTAATGTATAATAAGCAAGTAAGATTATCTTTACAATACTTTTAAAGGACCAGTTTTTGATGAAATCGTATAAAAAATCCACATCTTTGTTTTTAATCATCTTTATGTCGGTCATTCTTGTTGTTGGTCTTGTTTTTGCCTTTATTCCTATGAATTTTGGCTCAACTAAGTACCTTTCTTTTGCAGGCAACATTAAATACGCAAGCGAATTAAAGGCAGGAATGTATGCCGAGTACACCGCCTCAGGAGATGTAACTCGTGCCCAAATGAACACAGCGGTTGACCAAATCAAATCAATTCTTTCTAACAAGGGGCATACTGGCGCGTTTGTTGCCGCAGTTGGCGACAAGTCTATCCGCGTTGAGGTCGGCCTTGAAACAGGCGGCGAGTATACTGAAACACAGTCGCTTTTAGCCACCATCGGCGTTGGCGTTTTTGAGCTTAGAACAGGCACAGAAAAAAACAAAACATTTATCTCTGGTCGAGAACATATAACGGAAATCACCACTGGATCAGCCTCGGGTTCAAGCTATGTTAAAATCAGCTTTAACGAAAAGGGGCTTCAAGCATATAAAGCCAATATGAAGTCTGGCACCACAATTTATGTTTATATGGGTGATGAACTTCAAACCAGTTTTTCTGGCAGCGACGCGGCTTATGATGATATGTATCTTAATTTTGAGACCTATGCAGAGGCCGAAAAGTTTGCAACAAGCGTTAAGTTTGGCTCTTTTATTCCAGTTGACTTTGACAAAACCAAAACCGAAATTAATACGATGAGTTCGCCATTCTCAACGGTTGGGCTAACAGCGGATATTAACAGTGCGGCTTATAACAAAAGCAACACCTTTGTTTTGCTTTTTGTTGCGCTTTTGGCGTGTGTTACAGCGGCAATCGTGTTTATGATTATAAAACACAGAGCATTCGGCGTTGCCAACCTTTTATCAATGCTTATATTGTCAGTAATCATAACCTATATTTTGCAACTTCTTCCTTGGATTGAAATAGGGCTTAGCGCGCTTGTTTCCATCGCTGTTTCAAGCGCGATGACTTTTATGGGTGCGTTTATCTATATTGGCAAGGTTAGCGCTGAGTTTAGCCTTGGAAAAACCCTTGAAGCAAGCCTTGAATCGGGCTTTAAAAAGTCTGCTTTTATCAACGCCGTTATCGCGGGGCTTATGTTTGTTGCCGGCTTGTTTATGGCATTTTTAACAAGGGGGGCAGTTGCAACCGCGGCGATTATTCTTGCTGTGTTTGGGGCGGCCTATGCGCTTAACAATATTTTGCTTTTGCCTTGGTTTATCTCAATTTTCTATTCGTTTGAAAAGAAAAACACCCTGGCCTATGGCTTAGGAGGGCAAAAAAATGACTAACAAAAAAACTATTAAATTTCCGCTTAAAATAATGCTTATTGTTTGCGCATCTATTCTTGCGCTTTCAATTGTTATCGCTTGTATCTTTGGCTTTAATGCAAGTGTTGAGTTTGGCGGCGGAAGCCAACTTAAAGTTGAAGTAAGCGAAACAAGCGCATTAAGTAATGCATACGCAAAAACAACCAAAACCCTTAAAAATAAAGGGTTGCACGTTGAAAGCGCCTTTGTTGAAGACAATAATGACGGACACTTTGTTGTTGTAAGACTAACTAACAAAACAATTAAAAATGCTGACGATATCCGCGCAGCTGTTGCGGAGGCGGCTAATGTTGACGTAAGCAATGTTTCAAATTTTGAGGCTGTGCGCGGGTCGCTTACCACTAACTTTATTCTTATGCTTAGCCTTTCAATCTTGCTTATTGCGATGGTTGTTTTCTTTGGCGGCTGGCTTAGATACGGCGTGGCGGGCGCAACAACGCTCACCGTTGTTTATCTTGTAAGCATAATTATGTATTTGGCGGCTTTGATTATAACGCGTGTTCCTATCTCAAGCGGGTCGCTTGCGGTTATGGGGCTTTCAAGCATAATCGCTGTTATTGCGTCTATTCTTGTTTGTGAGTTTATACGCGCGAATGCCAAAACCAAACAGTTTGAAGACCATTCGGTAACCGAGTTGGTAACCGAGGGCGCAAACAGCGCGATTATGCCTCTTTGCGTTTTAGTGGCCTTTGTTGCGGTGTTTAGCATTATTTCGCTTTTTGCGCCAAATGCACTTGTTAAACTGACGGCGGTTAGTTCGCTTCTTGGCCTTATTGTTTCAATCGGCGTTGGGCTGTTTGTTGGGTGCGGCATTTTAATTGCGCTTACGGAAGCTGCCGAGTTTAAGAAAAAACTTCAAGTATCGAAAAACCCAAATCTTAATAAAAAGTAATCACAAAACCTTTTTAAGCCTTCGGGTTTGAAAAGGTTATTTATTTTTATGAAAAAAGAAAAAATTTTAACTGACATTCGCCTAATCGACTGGCTTTATAAACTTGGCGTAACCGAACCAAATGAGGTTCGTGAGTTTTTGAACCCAAGCGCCACCCAGCTTCATCACCCGATGGGGCTTTTGGGAATAAAAGAAGCCGCCGAAACCATCACGGACGGCATCAAAAATAACAAGAAATTCGTTATTGTTGGCGACTATGACTGTGACGGAATTATGGCCAGCACAGTGGTTTATCAGTGTTTAAAGGCGCAAAACGCGCGGGTTGACGTGTTTATTCCTAACCGCTTTGACGATGGGTATGGCCTTAACCTTAACATTGCGCAAGAAATAATTAAAACCGCCGCGCCTGACATTTTAATCACCGTCGACCTTGGCATTTCGTGTGCGCAGGAGGTCGAATTTTTAAAAAACAACGGTGTTCCGGTTATCGTTACTGACCACCACGAACCACAGGCCATTATCCCAGATTGTATCGTTGTTGACCCAAAGATTAAGCAAGATTATGCGTGCTCATTTTTGTGTGGCACGGGGGTGGCGTATAAGTTGGTATCGGCAATTGCTGGCTTTGATTTTGCTAACAACTTTTTAGACGTCGTTTCGATTGCAACCATTGGCGACATCGTTCCGCTTAAAGATGAAAACCGCGCGATTGCGGCGATGGGGCTTGAACGCCTAAATCACAAAAATTTCAGCCTTAAAAGCCTTGAATACCTTTTTAAAGAATTAAAAATTGAACACGTAACCAGCACAGATATTTACCTTAAAGTTGTACCTAAAATCAATGCCAGCGGGCGTATGGATAATGGCAAAAAGGTGTTTGATTTTCTTAACACAAGTGATGATGGCCAAAGGAAAAGGCTGCTTGCAAGCATCCTTGCAGATAATGCGCTTAGGCTTGACGAAATCATGCGCTCGGTTGAAATCGTTAATGCCCAGATAGCCAAGATGGATGTAATTAACCTGCCGATTATCTGCGTAAAAGGCGAGTTCCATCAAGGCGTTTTGGGCATAATTGCCTCGCGCATAATCAACGATTTTGGGCGCCCCGCACTTGTTTTTGCGCCAACTGAAAACGGCACGCTTAAAGCAAGCGGACGTGCGGTTGACGGCATTGACCTTCACGGCGCGGTTGAAAAGTTAAGCCACCTTTGTGAGCATTTCGGCGGGCACAAACTTGCCATCGGTCTTGAAATCAAGCAAGAGGCCTACGACGAATTTGTTGCGCTTTTATGTAATGAAATCCGCGCACAGATAATGAATACAAGCGCATATTACAAGCAGTCTAAACCCGATATTGCCATCACGCTTGACGACATTACTCCCGCATTTTTAGACGAACTTAGTTTTCTTGCGCCTTTTGGTTGCGAGAATCCTAAGCCTACGTTTGGATTGGCTATTTCGGGCGCAGTGGGGTATAGCCAAATTGGGGCTGCGCCAAGCGGTCACCTTAAACTTAACTTAGGCAAGGGCAAAAGCGCCGGCAAGGCGCACGCTGAAAGTCTTGAAATTAACGCCCCCAAAACTCTTTTTTGCGACCTTGAATACAATTATTTTGGCGGCAAGGCAATCCCACAAGTTATTGTTAAGAAAGTAAGTTTAAATGACCTTTCGTTTGACCAAAACAACGCTGCTATCCAGCAAGACAAGTTTGAGGCCGCGATGGCGATAATTGCGTCTAAAAACATCAACAGCCAGCCGTTTAATCCGCTTAAAACCATCACCACTAGCGGTCTAAATTCTGCGCTTAGTGACCCATTTGGCACTATTATTATTGCTTCAACCCAAGCGGGGGCTGCGCGCCTTAAAAACCTAACAAGCAAGGTACAAATGGTTGACGTTGTTTGCGAAAGCAAAAGCAATTGCGTTTTAATAAACCCTGATTTTGAAGCCCAAACTCCGAAATTTTGCGGCTTTAAGCGCATTGTTTTTCTTGACGATGTGCCACTTGGGGCAAGCACGCTTACCGTTGATGGGGCAGAGGTTCTAGCACTTGATGACTGCGCACAACCTAAGCTCGCAAGTGTTGGTACGGCGGAAGAAATTCGCGAAAAGTGCGCGTTTATCTATTCGATAATTTATAAAAAACTTAAACAGGTTGATGGCGCAAGTCGGTTTCAAATCGCCCAAAGTTTACGCGTGCACCTGCCACAGTTTTCGGTCTATCAAATAGCGGTAAGTTTAAGCGTGCTTATTGACGTTGGCGTTTTAAAAGAGGTAAAACAAGACACATGCCTGACTATAAGCACAAATGAAACAAATCAAAAGCGCAATCTTGATTTAAGCGCTGTTACAAAATATTTTTCAAAATAAGGGGATAGTATGCCTAATCTTAAATTTGAAGAACGTGTTACAAAAAATTATGGCGAAAATGCGCCAGTTATTTTGCGGGCGTATTCGCTGGCGCAAAAAATTTTTGCGGGCAAAAAGCGTATTAATGGCGACGAGTATATAACCCATCCAGTGGCCGTTGCGGGCTTGCTTGTTGACTTGGGGCTTGACTATGAGACGATTGTTGCGGCGCTTTTGCATGACAGCGTTAAGATGAACGTTTTAACGTATAAAGAGATAAAAGCAGAGTTCGGCGAGAATATTGAGGCGCTTATCAAAGGTTTTGGAAAAATCAGCTCGCTTCAATATGACCGCGACACTAATCCCGAAGCCGAGCTTGAAAAACTACGCCAGATGTTTTTGGCGCTTGGCAAGGATATCCGCGTAATTTTAATTCGCATTTGTGACAGGTATCACAATCTTACAACGCTAAGCAACCTCCCGCGCGAAGAGCAGATTCGTATCGCGCAAGAAACGATGGATATTTTTGTGCCGCTGGTTGAGCGCCTTGGCATGGGTAAAATCAAGTCTAGTATGGAAGACATTTGTTTTCGCTATTTGAAGCCAGACGAATATGCCCGCCTTGACGCCGAACTTCAACTTAAATTTCAAAAGCGCGCCGTTGTGATGAACGGCCTTCAAAATGACCTTAAAAACGTTTTAAACAAACTAAATATCAAAGGGGAAGTGACCTGCCGCTTTAAGCATATTTACAGCATTTATCGCAAACTTGCGCGCGTAGGGCTTGACAAGATTTATGACATCATAGCCCTGCGCGTTATGGTTAACGACATCAAAGATTGCTATGCTGTTTTGGGCGAAATTCACGCGCGGTTTAAGCCAATTCCCGGCCGAATAAAAGACTATATCGCAAGCCCAAAACCCAATGGATATCAATCGCTTCACACAACGCTTTTGACGCCAGAGGGCGTGCCGTTTGAGGTGCAAATTCGCACTTTTGATATGCATATGTTTTGTGAGTATGGTGTTGCGGCGCACTGGCGTTACAAAGAGGGTAACTCTAACAAATCGCTTTTAGATGACAAGATTGCGTGGTTTAAAAAAACGATTGAAACTGAAAAAGACATCAAAGACCCCGAAAAGTTTCTTGACGCGCTTAAAATGGACTTATCCACAGGTGAAATCTGGGTTTTAACGCCTAAGTTTAAGCCTATCGCGCTACCTGAAAAGGCAACCCCAGTTGATTTTGCCTACGCCATTCACACGAATATCGGCAACAAGTGCGTCGGCGCCAAGGTTAATGACAGGATGGTACCGCTTAACACGCCGCTTTCAACAGGCGATGTTGTTGAGATTATAACCAGCGCTAACAGCAAGGGGCCAAGCCTTGACTGGCTTAACTTTGTTCGCAGTGCGGGCGCCAGAAGTCGTATTCGCGCGTATTTTAAAACGCAGTCAAAAGAGGCAAATATCAAACTTGGTCATGATATTTTGGAGCTTGAAGCGAAAAAGTGCGGCTATCAACTTAACGATTTGCTTGCTGAAATCGATATGGCTGACCTGACTAAACGCTTTAACCTTTTAACGCTTGACGACGTCTTTGCGTCAATCGGCTATGGCGGTATCACGGCGCGACAGGCACTTGGCAAAGTTGTTGCCCAGCGTAAACTTAATGAAAAACTTGCGCGCAAGGCCGAACTTATGGCAACCAAAGAATACAAACTGCGCCCTGAAAACGGCGGCGTTTATGTTGACGGACTTGAAGGCGTAAGTGTGCGTTTTGGACAGTGTTGTCACCCAATTGCGGGCGACGATATTGTTGGGTTTGCAAGTCGAAGCCGCGGCATAACTATTCACCGAAAAGATTGCCCAAATATTCGCCAAATTGGCGAAGAAAAACGTATCAAAGTTGAGTGGAAAGAGGGCAAAGGGCAGTTGTTTAACACAACGATTTCAATTTTGGCGCAAGATAATGGCCTTGCGCTTTCACGCGTTACCACCTTGCTTGCTAACCTTAAAGTGAATATTGCAAGTATGTCAAGCCAGGCAACGGCCTTAGGTGAAGTGCTTATCACGATGACCATTCAGGTTCAAGACCGTGACCAGGCCAAGGGCGTGATTATCAAATTGCGTTCGCTTGAAGGAATTTATGAAGTAAAATAGGCGGCTGTATTTTGTCAAATTTTGTCGAACTGATATTAACGCATACCGTAAGTGGTGTGCGTTTTTAATTTTCATTATGTTTTAATTGACTTAGCACATAAAAAATGCTATCATAAAATTGTGGTAATTGGCGTAAGCCAGTTTGATTTACATAATTCCGCGCAAGGCGGGTTTAGATAAATGTGCCATAAATAAAGGAGGGGTATATGTCAACAGGACTATCAATTGCCCTTGCCGTTATTGCGCTTGTTTTAGGGGGCGCAGTTGGCTTTTTTGTTAACATGGCTGTTTCAAAAAAGCGTATTGGTAAGGCGCAGGTGCAAGCACACCAGTTATTAGAAAATGCTGAAAACGAAGCAAAAGCCTTAAAAAAAGAGGCATTGCTTGAAGCCAAAGAAGAGGTTTTAAAACTTAAAACCGAAACGGATAATGAGCTTAAAGAGCGTCGCGCTGAGGTAACGCGTATGGAAAACCGCGTTATTCTAAAAGAAGAGAGCCTTGACAGAAAGGAAGAAAGCCTTGACAGAAAGCAGCAATCGCTTGACGACCTTAAAGCGCAACACGAAAACAAACTTAAAGACCTTGCAAAAAAAGAAGAAGAACTTAATCAAAAAGCGGGCGACGTATCAAAGGAACTTGAACGTGTAAGCGGCCTAACCCGTGAAGACGCCAAGGCCGAGCTTATCTCTCGCATTGAAGACGAGGCTAATAAAGAAGCGGGCGCTATCGTTCGTGATATTGAAAACAAGGCGCGTGAAGAGGGCGAAAAGAAGGCGCGCGACATCATCACTTTGGCCATTCAAAAGTGCGCGACTGACCAAACGGCGGAGGTGACTGTTAGTTCAGTGGCTTTGCCTAATGACGAAATGAAGGGGCGCATTATCGGCCGTGAAGGGCGCAATATTCGTGCTATCGAGGCCGCAACGGGCGTTGACCTTATCGTTGATGACACGCCTGAGGCCGTTATTCTTTCGTGCTTTGACCCAATCAGGCGCGAGGTCGCAAGGCTTACCCTTGAAAAGCTTATAACCGACGGGCGCATTCATCCAGCGCGCATTGAAGACATAGTTGAAAAGGTTAAGCGCGACATTGAAAAAACCATTAAAGAGGCGGGCGAGAATGCAACGTTTGAGGCGGGCATTTATAACCTTCACCCAGAACTTATCAAGCTTTTAGGGCGCCTTAAATACCGCACTAGTTACGGGCAAAACTGCTTAAAACACTCGCTTGAAACATCATATATTGCGGGGCTTTTGGCGGGCGAACTTGGCGCGGACGTTGCGCTTGCAAAACGCGCGGGGCTTTTGCACGATATTGGCAAGGCGCTTGACTTTGAGATGGAGGGCACGCACGTGTCTATCGGCTGTGAGGTCGCCAAGAAATACAAAGAGAGTCCAGAGGTTATTCATTGTATCGAGGCACACCACGGCGCGGTTGAGTTTAACTCTATCGAGGCGATTTTTGTGCA
>ERZ779673.480-NODE-480-length-18305-cov-2.947726_pt1 | contig 18305 bp, 14 predicted proteins | sample MGYA00511956_ERZ779673 | MGnify/ENA primary metagenome ERZ779673 (study PRJEB29588, sample SAMEA2152065) | human gut metagenome | biome: human gut; feature: human-associated habitat; material: faeces | place: Denmark | collected 2008/2010 ... | reverse complement strand
TTGAAGTTGCTAAAGGCAGAATGAAATTCAAATGTCCTAAGATCAGTCATGCCGGTGGCTGTATTTCCTGTACCTGTGAAAACCCTTGCTCAAATGCCAAATACGGACGTACAGTCCATCTGGTTTTGAAAGATAATCCAAGATTGTTTAATAATCCGCCAAGAAGCAGTAAGGAATGGAAGTTGGAATACAACGCAAGAACTTCTGCTGAACGCTCTAACAAGCGTGAGAAATTAGACTTTAAACTAGAAGACGGCAGACACCGCTCAACTAAGATGTGGTACTGCCGCCTCTATCACATCCTGATGTTACAGCATCTGGATGCATGGGATTTGCCACCTGAATCAACCCTCAAAAAAATGATTTTAGATGCAGCATAATCCTATAGATTATTATATCTCATTTTTTGAAACATAGCGACAGTTATGTTTATTTCTTGTGCTCATTTTTACGTTCAAGAATAATATTTACTTGTCAAAGTTCAATGCCAGAGTTTTGCTGGCATGCTCTCTCAAGATTCCGAGAGATCATATTATAATTCAAACAGTTAGAATTATAACTATGTGTGTCGGGAATGTCAAATATAGCATGAATATGTGAACGGAAAGCATGGTGTAGAGGCTTTCCTGATGTAGCAAATGGCACCAGTTTTTATTGAGTATATAGTGCGTAAATGTTATAATGCAAGTATGGTAAAAACAAACGATTTGACCAAGAAATCGTATTACCTGATAATTGGAGGTGCGTAATGAATAAACAACAGTTAGCAGCTAAAATTTGGGAATCAGCAAATAAAATGCGTTCAAAAATTGAAGCAAATGAATACAAGGATTACATTTTGGGATTTTATATTTCCTATCACAACCTGTTTTCAACTTGGATTGCTAAAGGTAGAGATTTTAGCGTTCAGGATGTTCGTGATGCACTTTTTGCGTTTAACCGCCTCATCACTCTTCATTAGCAAAAGTGTGATAAACTCAAAAATATAAAGGAATTCATGTTACAAAATATGTTTATATAGAAAAAAGTATGCAAAATTGTTGTATAAAAAAATTGGATAAGTGGGAATTTTGTATGACAATATCAAAGGAGGCAGTAAATTGGAATTATATCATGGAAGCGGGCAAAAGGTTGAATTTCCGGAAATTAGAAAAACCAGATATACAAAAGATTTTTCATGGGGATTTTATTGTACAAAAAGTTATGAGCAGGCATATCGATGGGCAGAACGTAAGCACGAAAACGGAGTTGTGAATGTATATTCCTATACAGAAAACCCAGAGTTGAAGATTAGGAAGTTTGACAAAATGAGTGACGAATGGTTGGATTTTATTGCGAAATGCCGGGCTGGGATGGTGCATGAATATGATATTGTAGAAGGACCAATGGCAGATGATACAATCTGGAATTTTGTAAATGATTATTTAAATGGAAATATCGGTAAGGAAGTTTTTTGGGAATATGCAAAATTCAAACATCCATCACATCAAATTAGTTTTCACAGTATCCGGGCATTAGAATGCTTGAAATATGAAAGGAGCGAGGCGATTGATGACAGTACAGTGGAATAAAGATGACTTGTTTTTTGTATGTTCTATGATTGAGTATGTGGCAAGGAAAACACATAACAAGACAAAAGATATCGTGGGGAAATTATCAGATAAGGCATTGCTGCATCAGTTAAAGGTAGCAAGTGTGAATCATTGTTTATCTTTTGAGCAAGTGTGTGACGAATGGATCGAAGAATACGGGATATCGGAAGGGAGCTTTGACAACATCACTACCTGTAGGTACCATGTGCCATTGGACGGGTGTATCAGAGCTTGATTTTGGATGTTGTGGAATTGTATGAAAATATAGTGGAAGCAATAAAACAAGTATTTAATTCTTTCATTAGTGAAGAAATCTCAGATTTTAATTCCAATGTATATTATAGTAATCCGGATTATATAAAGTGTTCTTATGAGGCTGGGATGTTGCTGGATTAACTGCAAATAGGATTTATAACAATGTAGATGGGGAACGGTGAGAGATGGAAAAACTAAAAAAATTAGGAAAGCGTATTCTAAAAAACTACTGTTTGGAAAAATAAGTAAATGGAAAGAGAAAAATCAGCTTGTATAGGTCTAAATGATGGTGTTTGAACGGTTGTAATTGCCTGCTACTTGGGAACAGCGTAAGTTGGGGGAGATGGGAACAACTTTCACAGGATTGTCCGGAAAAACAAAGGAAGATTTTGGACATGGAGAGGCAAAATTTATAACTTATATGAATGTTTTTTCTAATCCTGTGGCTGACTTAAGCATGATGGAATCGGTGGAAATTGATGAGAAACAAAATTCAGTAAGGGAAGGTGATGTATTTTTTACAACGTCGTCAGAAACCCCAGAAGAAGTAGGAATGTCATGTGTAATGCCCGAAAACGCTAATAATATCTATCTTAATAGCTTTTGTTTTGGATATAGGCCAACTGTGAAATTTGATTTGAATTATTTAGCATATGTACTTCGAGCAGAGTCATTTAGAAGGAAAATGATGTTTTTGGCACAGGGAATATCAAGATATAACATTTCTAAAAATAAGGTGATGGAGGTTGAAATTTCAGTGCCATCTTTAGATGAACAGAAGATGGTTGGAGCCTATTTCTCCACCCTCGACCACCTCATCACTCTTCATCAGCGTAAGTTTAAACAAAGAATTAGGAAAAAGCAAGGAGGAAATCGCAATGATATTTAATAAAGAGTCGGATTTTGAAGCGGCTTTGATTAAGATATTGTCTGAAAAAGGATGGGAAAAGGAAGTCCTGAAAAATTACTCAGAGCAAGATTTATTGAGGAATTGGGCGGACATTCTTTTTGAGAACAACAGAGATATTGACAGACTGAATGATTATCCTCTTACAGATAGCGAAATGCAGCAAATAGTAGAATAGATAGAGGCACTAAGAACTCCGTTAAAATTAAATGGTTTTATTAATGGAAAAAGTGTTTCAATCGTAAGAGATAATCCGGAGGACAAGTTACATCTTGGGAAAGAGGTTAGCCTAAAAATATATGATCGTCGCGAGATTGCAGCAGGACAGAGTAGATACCAAATTGTACAGCAGCCTAAATTTCCTACAAAATCAAAGATATTAAATGATCGCCGTGGAGATGTCATGTTGTTAATAAATGGTATGCCTGTCATCCATATTGAACTGAAAAAGAGCGGTATTCCAGTCAGTCAGGCGTATAATCAAATAGAAAAGTATGCGCAGGAGGGCATATTCAGCGGCTTGTTTTCATTGATACAGATATTTGTGGCTATGTCTCCTGAAGAGGCAGTTTATTTTGCTAATCCTGGTCCAGATGGTAAATTTAATCCTGATTACTATTTCCATTGGGCAGATTTTAATAATGAGCCGATTAACGAATGGGACAAGGTGGCTTCTACTTTATTATCCATCCCTATGGCACATCAGCTTATCGGGTTCTATACGGTTGCTGATGATTCGGATGGCGTATTGAAGGTAATGCGTAGTTATCAATTTTTTGCAGCAAATGCAATTTCTGATAAAGTTGCAAAAGCCAAATGGGAGGGAAATAACCAGCTGGGAGGATATGTGTGGCATACTACGGGATCGGGTAAAACGATGACGAGTTTTAAGTCGGCCCAACTAATTGCCAGTTCAAAGGATGCGGATAAAGTCATATTTCTAATGGACAGAATTGAACTTGCTACACAGTCTTTAAAAGAGTATCGTGGGTTTGCCGATGAGAATGAAACGGTGCAGGCAACTGAAAATACAAATGTGCTTATTACGAAATTGAAAAGTTCAAATCCTGCAGATACGCTTATCGTAACCTCTATTCAAAAAATGAGTAAAATCAAGGATGAGGTTGGAGGATTAAATGCACATGACATTGCAGTAATAGGCAATAAACGTATGGTGTTCATTGTAGATGAGGCACATCGTTCTACCTTTGGAGATATGATGATTACCATAAAAAACACATTCCCGAAAGCAATGTTTTTTGGATTTACCGGAACACCGATTCAAGGCGAAAATCAAAAGAAAAAGAATACCACAACGACAGTGTTTGGAAATGAGTTACACAGATACAGTATTGCGGATGGAATCAGAGATAAAAATGTGCTTGGTTTTGATCCGTACATGGTTTCAACATTTAAAGATGTTCGTAAGGTTGTTGCTTTGGAAAAGGCAAAGGCAAAGACAGAAGAAGAGGCAATATCCGATCCGAAAAAAAGTAAGATATATTACAAGTATATGGATGCTAGTCAGATTGGAATGGGGGGTATTTTCGCCCCGAGCGGCCGTTATATCAAAGGAATAGAAGATTACATTCCAAATGTGCAGTATGAAACCAAGGCACATACCGAAACGGTTGTTCAGGATATATTAGACAATTGGGTAAGACTAAGTCATAACAGCAAATTTCATGCTATATTTGCAACACACAGTATACCAGAAGCTATCAATTATTATCGTTTAATAAAGCAAATGAAGCCTGACCTTAAAGTAACCGCCCTATTTGACCCAAGTATTGACAATAACGGTGGTGTGCAGTTTAAGGAAGATGGACTTGTTCAGTTAATAAAAGATTATAACAATACATATGGGCAGGACTTTACGATTCCAACCTTCCAGAAAATGAAAAAAGATATTTCTACCCGCCTGGCACATAAAAAGCCATATGAGAGAATTGCAAATGAGCCTGAAAAACAGATTGATTTGCTTATAGTCGTGGATCAGATGCTCACAGGTTTTGATTCTAAGTGGATTAATACGTTGTATATGGATAAAATGCTTGCTTATGAAAATATTATCCAGGCATTTTCACGAACAAACCGACTATTTGGTCCAGACAAGCCATTTGGAACAATTCGTTACTATCGTAAGCCGTACACCATGGAACGCAACATAAACGATGCCGTAAAGCTATACTCAGGTGACAAACCACTTGGCTTATTTGTTCAGCATCTTATCGAAAATCTCAAAAAAATGATTGAAGTTTTTGAGGAAATATCGGAATTGTTTACAAATGCAGGCGTAAAAAATTTTGAGAAGTTGCCGAAGGATGCGGAGGCCTGTGCGGAGTTTGCGAAAGCATTTAATGAGTTTAATCAATATTTGGAAGCCGCTAAAATACAGGGCTTTAAGTGGGATAAGCAATCCTACGTGGATGAAAACACGAAAGAAACCGTGGATGTTTTAATAGGTGAGAGCACTTATCTGGTATTAGTTCTCCGATACAAGGAATTGTTTGGTGGGGTTGTTGCAGGGGAAAAGGATGCTGTGCCATATGATCTGAAAGGCTATATTACAGAAAAAGATACTGGGCGTATTGATTCGGATTATATGAATTCACGCTTTGTTAAGTACATAAAATTACTGAATATGGAAGGGTCAACTCAGGAGGCAATCGAGCAAGCTGAAAATGAGTTGCACAAAACATTTGCCACGCTTTCTCAGGAAGAACAGAAATATGCCAATATATTTCTTCATGATATTCAAAGAGGAGATGTTCCAGTCTCAGAAGGCAAATTGCTTAGAGATTATATCAATGAATATGCGTCAAAAGCGAAAGATGATCAGGTTCATAAAATTTCAGCAGCGTTAGGTGTGGATGAAGATATGCTTCGGAATATTATGAGTTTACATTTGAATCGCAATAATATCAATGAATTTGGAAGATATGAGGAATTAAAGAAGACAGTTGATAAAGCAAAAGCCAAAGAATACTTTGAGAAGATGGAGGGGGTTAAGCTCATTCCACCAAAGGTAAATATTAAAGTTGATAATTTACTTAGAGATTTTATATTACAAGGGGGATTTGAGCTTTCGTTTACAAGTGATGAGTGATATATTTAGTTTGTGAAAAACAGGTATGTAGCCATTTTAGAAAAATAGTAGAAAGTTGCTTGTATAAGGCAGATAGTTTTTAATTTTTATATCAGCGTAAGTAAATAAAGGAGGATAACTTATGCAAGACGATACGAAAACATCAGAACTATTTTGTGATTATTATAAACAATGGGTTGAAGTTTATAAAAAGGATGCTGTTAGAGAAGCAACAATGGCGAAATACCATATGACTCAGAAATGGATAGAGAAACTTGTCCCTGATTTGAAGGTGTCTGAGTTAAATAGAACAGAGTACCAGAAAATTTTGAATGATTATGCCAAGGAGCACGAACGTCAAACAACGCTTGATTTCCATCATCAGCTCAAAGGTGCGATCCTTGATGCTGTGGACGAGGGGGTAATTGATCGAGATCCTACAAGGAAGGCGATTATCAAAGGGAAAACTCCACGCGTAAAAAAAATCAAATTTTTAAATCAATTTGAACTGCATACATTGCTTGCACATCTTGATATTAGAGATGAACCAAATTGGGATTGGTTTATCCTTTTGGTTGCAAAGACGGGAATGCGATTTTCTGAGGCACTTGCAATTACGCCAGCAGATTTTGATTTCTCAAGACAAACGTTGTCTGTTAGTAAAACATGGGATTACAAAGGGAATGGTGGATTTTTGCCGACGAAAAATCATTCATCTGTTAGAAAGATACAGATAGACTGGCAGATAGTAGTAAAGTTTTCGGAACTCGTGAAAAATTTACCTGAGGACAAACCGATATTTGTAAATGATAAAAAAATTTACAATTCCACCGTAAATGATATTTTGTCGAGACACTGTAAAGCATGTGGGATATCAGAGATTTCCATTCACGGGCTTAGACATACACATGCTTCGCTTTTATTGTTTGCTGGAGTATCAATTGCTAGCGTGGCGAGGCGTTTAGGACATGCTAGTATGACTACTACTCAAAAAACATATTTGCATATTATACAGGAACTTGAAAACAAGGATGTAGATCTGGTAATGAGAACATTATCTGGATTATAGAACATTAACATTATTAAAATTATGTTGCTTACGCTGATTTTTATGCATGCAGCAAAAGTGAAGATGATTTTCCCCTTCCATCCTATTGTATAATCGGTCACAATGATATAAACTAGAAACGTATGGTATTGACAGATATTTCATTTACAGATAGAATCAAAAGAATAGGATATTTATAAGATGGATTTATATCCGATTAAGGTTAATCAGTTGAGACACAACTTTTAACATATAGAAATGGAGGATTTTGAAGCATGTACGAAAAAGTATCGACAAAGTTGAACTTCGTAGAGAGAGAAAAAAAAGTAGAAAAATTCTGGGATGACAATGATATTTTCAAGAAGAGTATGGATTCCAGAAAAGAAGGAGAGACGTACACTTTTTATGATGGACCACCAACTGCAAATGGTAAGCCTCATATTGGACATGTATTGACTCGTGTCATTAAAGATATGATTCCAAGATACCAGACTATGAAAGGCAAGATGGTTCCACGTAAAGCAGGATGGGATACCCATGGACTTCCTGTAGAGCTTGAAGTAGAAAAGATGCTTGGATTAGACGGAAAAGAGCAGATTGAAGAATACGGATTAGAGCCATTTGTGAAAAAGTGTAAGGAATCTGTTTGGAAATATAAAGGTATGTGGGAAGAATTCTCCGGTACAGTTGGTTTCTGGGCTGATATGGAAAATCCATACGTTACCTACGACAATAATTTCATTGAGTCAGAATGGTGGGCTTTAAAGACTATCTGGGACAAGAAGTTATTATACAAGGGACATAAAATCGTGCCTTACTGCCCACGTTGTGGGACACCATTGTCTTCTCATGAGGTAGCACAGGGATATAAGGATGTAAAGGAAAAGTCTGCAATTGCAAAATTTAAGGTAGCAGGAACAGAAGATGAGTATATTTTGGCATGGACTACAACACCTTGGACGCTTCCTTCCAATGTGGCTCTTTGTGTAAACCCAGACGAGACATATGTAAAGGTAAAGGTACAGGTAAATGAAAAGAATGATGCAGTAAAAGAGGGCGAAGAAGATACTGCTGTTGGAACGGAATACTACATCATGGCAGAGGCACTTTTGGATTCTGTGATTGATGGAGTATATGAGATTGTAGAAAAATATGTTGGTAAAGATTTAGAGCATAAACAGTATGTGCCATTATTTGATTATGCATTTAACAATCCGGACGGTACGGTAGGAGATCCAGGTGACCGCACTATGGTAAAGAATAAGAAAGCATTTTATGTAGTATGCGATTCGTATGTTACATTGACCGATGGTACTGGAGTTGTTCATATTGCACCTGCATTTGGTGAAGACGATGCCAAAGTAGGAAGAAAATATGACCTTCCATTTGTACAGTTGGTAGATGATAAGGGACAGATGAGGCCAGAAGTGACAGATATGGCAGGTGTATTCTGTAAAGATGCAGACAAGCTGGTATTCCAGTCATTAGGCGAGAAAAAGTTATTGTTTAAGGCATTAAAGTTTGAACATAGCTATCCATTCTGCTGGAGATGTGATACCCCATTGATTTACTATGCAAGAGAATCCTGGTTTATCAAAATGACAGAAGTAAAGGATGACCTGATTGCCAATAATAATACCATTAACTGGATTCCAGCCACTATTGGTAAGGGACGTTTTGGTGACTGGTTGGAAAATGTACAGGACTGGGGCGTAAGCCGTAACCGTTACTGGGGAACTCCATTAAATATCTGGGAGTGTGAGTGTGGTTGTCAGCATGCCATCGGAAGCATTGAAGAATTAAAGTCTATGTCTGATAATTGCCCGGATGATATTGAATTGCATCGTCCATATATTGATGCGGTAACCATTAAGTGTCCAGACTGTGGCAAAGAAATGCACCGTGTACCAGAAGTAATTGACTGTTGGTTCGATTCTGGTTCTATGCCATTTGCACAGCACCATTATCCATTTGAAAATAAAGATGTATTTGAGAAGCAATTCCCAGCAGACTTTATTTCAGAAGCAGTAGACCAGACAAGAGGATGGTTCTATTCTTTATTGGCAATTTCTACCTTACTGTTTAATAAGGCACCATACAAGAATGTAATCGTGCTTGGACATGTACAGGATAAAGAAGGTAAGAAGATGTCCAAGTCAAAGGGAAATGCAGTAGACCCAATGGACGCATTGAACAAATTTGGTGCAGATGCAATCCGCTGGTATTTCTACAGCAACAGTGCACCATGGATTCCAAACCGTTTCTATGATGAAGCAGTAACGGAAGGACAGAGAAAATTCATGGGTACCTTGTGGAACACCTATGCATTCTTCGTACTTTATGCGAATATTGATGAATTTGATGCGACAAAGTACGCATTGGAGTATGATAAACTTTCGGTTATGGATAAATGGTTATTGTCTAAGTTAAATACGGTTGTAAAAACAGTTGATTCGAACTTGGCAAACTATAAGATTCCAGAAGCTGCAAAAGCATTACAGGGATTTGTAGATGAGATGAGTAACTGGTATGTTCGTCGTGGTCGTGAACGTTTCTGGGCAAAGGGTATGGAACAGGATAAGATCAATGCCTATATGACGTTATACACTGCATTGGTTACCATTGCAAAGGCAGCAGCACCAATGATTCCATTTATGACAGAGGATATTTATCAGAATCTTGTGAGAAGCATCAACAAGAATGCACCAGAAAGTATTCATCTTTGCGATTATCCAGAGTGTAAAGAAGAATGGATTGACAAGCAGTTAGAACAGGATATGGAAGAAGTTTTGGATGTGGTTGTATTGGGACGTGCATGTAGAAATACAGCAAATATCAAGAACCGTCAGCCAATTGGAACCATGTATGTAAAGGCAGAACAGGAATTGTCTGATTTCTATAAGGACATTATTGAGGATGAGTTGAATGTGAAGAGTGTGACCTTTACACAGGATGTGCGAAACTTTACCTCTTACAACTTCAAGCCACAGCTTAAGACTTTGGGAAGAAGATTTGGAAAGAACATCAATGCCGTAAAAGAAATTTTAGCTGGTTTAGATGGAAATAAAGCAATGGATGAGTTAAACGAAAAGGGAACTTTGACAATCCAAGTCGCTGGAGTAGACGAAGCATTGACAGAGGAAGATTTGTTGATTGAAGCAGCACAGATGGAAGGCTTCGTATCCGAATCCGATCATGATGTAACGGTTGTATTAGACACTTCTTTAACACCAGAATTGATTGAAGAAGGATTTGTGCTTGAAATTATCAGTAAGATTCAGACTATGCGTAAAGAGGCTGATTTCGAAGTGATGGATCGCATTTATGTATATGCAGATGGCAACGATAAGATTGCAGAAATATTGAAAAATAATGCAGAAACAGTCAAAGAAAAAGTTTTGGCAGAAAACATTATTTTAGGTGATGTGGACGGTTATGTCAAAGAATGGAATATTAATGGTGAGACCGTTACATTAGCCGTAGAAAAAGCATGTATCTAAGGTGATGGTATCGTATGGAACAACAGGCCTATACCTATATTCTCCGCTGTGGAGATGGTAGTCTTTATACAGGCTGGACGAATAACTTAGAAAAGCGGGTAAAGACTCATAATGCAGGAAAGGGTGGCAAGTATACAGCCACCCGACTTCCTGTAGAGTTGGTATATTATGAGACATATGCAACCAAACAGGAAGCTATGAGCAGAGAATATGCTATTAAGCAACTGAGCAGAAAGCAAAAGTTAAAATTAATAGAAGGAAAAGCAAAATAGCTTTTCAAGTAAAAAAGAACCGACTTTCAAACGAAACGTTTTTAGTCGGTTCTTTTGTGTTTTAATAAGTGCTTTTATTGATATAAGTTGGAGAAAGTTTTGAGTATATAATTTTCTGACTGCTATAAAGTCCGTAATATCCAGATACTACATAGCTGATTGCACAGGCAAGGCAAAATAGAATAAGACCTTGATCGCCAAAAAGTTCTATGCTTAGCAATAAGGAGGCGATTGGAAAGTTTACCACCCCACAAAAAACAGAAATTAGTCCGATTGCGGCACCAAAACTTGGATGTAGTCCAAGCAGACTGCCCGTTACGTTTCCAAAAGTAGCACCAATAAAGAAGGATGGAACAATTTCTCCTCCCTTAAAGCCCGCAGCCAAAGTCATAGAAGTAAAAATAATCTTAAAGAGAAAGGCAGTAGGATGGATTGTCTTTCCACCTAAAGCTTTGGCTACAATATCCATTCCTGCACCGTTATAATCATGTGTTTGCATGATTACGGTGAGGAGAACAATAAGGATACCGCCGACAAAAATGCGTAGGTATTGATTCTTTAGTCTTTTCTTGTACAGGGTTGTTGTTTTGTGGATGATAAAACAAAACGCCATACTGATAATTGCACAAAGGGCAGACAGCAATACTACCTGAAGTACAGATTGAATGTTTATTTCAGGAATACTTGTAATTTGGTAACTCTCAGGCTTCATTCCAAAAAATTTTGCAATGGAAAAAGCAATCATGGAAGAAAGCAGACAGGGAATAAAAGCCACATAATACAATACACCAACGCTGATTACTTCCATACTGAAAATAGTAGCAGTAATCGGGGTGCCAAAAAGTGCTGCAAATACTGCACTCATACCACACATGGTTACCACATGAATATCTTTTGCACTTAGCTTGAGCTTTTGTGCAATGGTAGAACCGACGCTGCCACCAATCTGCAAGGCAGCACCCTCACGCCCTGCGGAACCACCAAACAGATGGGTAATGACCGTAGCAATAAAAATTAGTGGTGCCATTCTAAATTGTAAGGGCTTCTCAGTACGAATGGAGCGAATTACCCTGTTGGTACCACCGTCATTTAGCATATGACAGGTTTTATATAGAAAAACAATAAATAGACCGCCTAAAGGCATGGCATAGATTAAGACGGGATTTGCTGTTCTTGTAACAGTAACAAAGGCAATACAGCGGTAGAACAAAGCACCGATCAATCCACATACAATACCTGTAATGACAGAGCAAAATCCCCATTTAAACAGAGATTTCAATAAATTCCAGCCTAGGTGTGATTTTCGTATGATTCGTTGTTTCCAAGTTTCTAAGTTTACTTTCATGGTATAGTCTCCTGCTTTTCATAAGTTGGATAAATAATAAATACATTCTTTACTATCATAATTGGTAAGGGGCAATTTTTCAATCCTATTCGACAGGATTCTTTTTTGCCGTGAAAAACATATGGAAAAAAAACAAAAAAAGAGATACAATAGAAATAATGAGAGTTCGTGTTTGAACAGTGGGGGACAAAGATAAAAACTATATGGGGGTGCAAAAATGGATTATAATAACTATATGCACAAGCTGGTACGGTCTTTTAAGGATAACCGTTCTACTAAGTTTATGTTTATTAAGCATTATGAAACACTTCTGATTTCACAACAGGAGATTTATGAAAGTGTCGTGGATGAAACCTCCTCGACATGTTTATTATTTCATGCATTTCCAATGCACACTATGCAGGCACCATATTCACCATTTTTAGAGTGGATCCGTGGGTTATATTATAGATATTTTAGTGATGAAACGCCAGAGGAATTTGTAGAACATGCGGGAGTGTATCCATTGCAGCAACCTATTTTTGCTTCCTATATTCGTGAGGGAAGGGCGGAAAGAAAAGAGGATTTGCTGATTACAGAGTTAAAATATGAGAGAAGGCGTATGTTACAGTCTTTGATTTCTTTGTATGTGTATGTATCCAATCGAAAACCTATGTTTATCTTTTTGGAAAAATTACACTTGGCGAATGCTTCCTGTATTCAGTTTTTATATGAACTTATTATTAGTGATAAAGTGCATAATATCCAGTTGTTGGCTATGTACAATGAGGTATACCGTACACCAGAATACATTGTAGAGGACTGGAAACGCTTTATTAAAGAAGTGGAACGGCAGAATTTTCAATATGAGTGGGGCAGTGTAAATACAGAGACAACCATATCCACGATAGATGTGCAGGATGTATTTATTCCTAAAACAGACTGTGTGGACCAATATTTGCATAATCTAAACAATTTGTACTTCTTTCTTGGTGTGGAAGATGCAAAATATTATATGGATATTATTACAGAAAGAATGCGACAGGGGACATTAGAAGTCAGCAAGGAACAGGCAGCAAACTATTATCAGGTTTTTATTTTGATCTTACTTATGAATCAACGGTATCCACAGGCGTTAAAAATGTGCGAAAATGTAGGACAACTGGGGGAAGAACTGGATGATGATACGCTTCGCTATAACTATTACTATTTGCTTGTCAAATGTCGCTATGGAATGGAGCAACTAGAAAATAAAGTAGACTTATATGTCAATCGGTGTCAGGAGATTGCTCGAAAACGTGGGGATGAACTTGCAGAATACAAGGCAGAAACCTTAAGAATGTTATCCAAATATGATTATTGGAGAGATGTATTCAATCGTTCCAATGACTATCAGATTACAGAGCAATTCTATGAGCAGACAGAGCGATTTGGCTTTCGGAATATGTTGGCACATATTTGTGTATTTTGTTTTGAAGAAGATGAAGAAAGTCTGCGGTCGGTAGAAGAAGGAAATGGCACACAAAAATATTTTGAAAAAGGAATTGCCATTGCACAGGAACTGGATAATCAGGAGTTTTTGTTGGATGCTTATGCACAGAGCATTGTTTTATTTGGCGAGTATGGTTGCCATAATACGGTGGATCGCTTATACCAGAAAAAGCTAGAGGTAGTAGAGGCTGGTGGACAACTGATACAAAAGGTTCATACATACAATGGCATTGGGTACAATGCAGCTATATCCGAACGATACCAAAAGGCAGAGGAGTATTTTAACAAAAGTTTATTTTATGCATTGAAATTAAAAGATGAAGAAGAAGTAGCCATTACGCTTTATAATTGTGCGGTCAATAAAATGCTTGTCAGAGAATTTGAGGCGGCAATTGATGACTTAAATCTTCTTTTACAAGTAATGGATTTGTTACATATGCATTCCATTAAGATTTGTGATACTTCCCGAATATATGGTATGTTAGGAATTTGTTCCCTTTATAATGAAGAGGAGTATCGTTGCTATTTGTGCTTGAATCGAATTGATGCCTATGTGCGGCATTTAAAATATATTGAAGATGAGGATCGGTATAGATATTGGCATGATACTTTATTTTTTCAACATATGATAAAAGGAATGTTAAATGTCAGAGAAGGAAAATATGAGTTGGCAGAAGAAGAGTTCAGCCAGGCAAATATGCATCAGGCAGCGGAAAAGAGCAGCCAATATCTCAATTATCTTTTATATGTAGTGGAGATGGCAAAATTTTACAAAATGCGTGGCATGCTTACGCAGTGGAGTGAAATTTTAGAGAAAGGAATCGAATTTTGCAGAAAAAATGGGTATCATCTCCATGGAAACTTTTTGATGAAAATGCAACAAAATCGCACAGAACGGTTATGTAAAACACCGATTGCAAGGCATGAGTTGAGTAATGCACAGGTTTTGGAGCAGGTGGAGAATTTAGCCTTGCAGCATAACATGGAAACAAATCAGAGAGATCTTGATTTTATTGTTATATGGCAGGAATTGTTAAATCAGGATAATGAGCCAGAGGAAATGACCAGTCAGGCAATTACACTGATGAAAAATTACTTTAATCTGGATGGTGTACTCATTGTAAATAATCAAAAAAATGGAGCACAGCTTACTTATTTTGATGGACCAGAATCCAATGGAAAAAACACAGTGATTACGGATCGGATTCGGAACTTTACACAGCTTGAATTGGAAAAATTAGTGGACTACTTTCAGATGCATAAGCGTCCGATTTTAGTAAATCGTATAGACAAGGGATTTTTGGAATATCAGGATTTGCTTAAAATATTTGACATTAACCATATTATTACGATATTTGCATTCCCTCTTTTGGATAGTGAAGGCGGAGTGATAAGTGTGCTGATTGGTTATGTAGAGATGCACAACAATTATATTGGAAATCGTTATCTCCTTATGGAACACGACTTTACTATTTTAAAGTTTTTCTGTAATCAATTTTATATCGCATTAAAAAGATTGGAATATCTGGGATTGATTAATCGCATGAACAGTCAGCTTAGTGATATGGCAGTTACAGACTTGTTGACAGGACTTTACAATCGACAGGGATTTGAAAAGAGAATTAGAGAAGATAATCAGATGCCAAAAGAGAAAAATGTTATATTGTACATTGATTTGGATAATTTCAAATATTACAATGATACATTTGGACATGAAATTGGGGACTATGTATTAGTACGTTTTGCACAGCTTTTGGAGCGTGTAGTAGATGACTGTGGTTATGCAGTTCGGTATGGTGGAGATGAATTTGTACTTGTAATCAATGGACACGATATTGAATTTGGAAAAAAGGTTGCAAAAAATATATTCTTTATGATGAAGGATGGATTAAACAGTGCGATTGAGCGAAGGATTGGTGGCGAAGTGATTATACCAAAAGATAAATTGCTTTCCTGCTCAATAGGTATTGCCAGTTGCGAGGGTTCAGACACTGAACAGGTACAGGAAGCATTGAACAAAGCAGATAAGGGACTTTATTATGTGAAAAAGACTACAAAGGGCAGTTTTGTTGTGTGGGATGAATTAAAAAATGTATAGAAAACAGTAGTAGTTTAGTAGAAAAAATTTATAAAACGGTCTTCGTAGGATTGCGGTTTTAGGTGCTTGCGCTTAGCAATTTTGCAAGATAAAAATGGAAAGAACTTCCATGATATTTTTATGATTTATGCACATAATAAGATTACGATAAGCGAAACGAACATCTGAAACGGAGAAATCTTCGATGAGGATGAACGGTTCCTTATCGAAGATACTATTAACCGCAAGGTGCAAAAACAAATATCCGGTATACAAATGCGCATAGGATATAAGCTGTAAGAATTGAACCAAAATGGAAAAATGAAAGTTTGAACGGATTGGGAATAAGAAAACAGTAATGCACCGAAATACGGAGGTGTGAATTATGGCAAGTAACAGTTCAGGAAGAATGGAAGTTCCAGAAGCAAGAGAAGCAATGGACCGTTTTAAAATGGAGGTTGCTGATGAGTTAGGAGTACCTTTAAAGAACGGTTATAACGGAAACTTGACAAGTGCTCAGAATGGTTCAGTCGGTGGCGAGATGGTTCGTCAGATGATCAAACGCCAGGAAGAGGAAATGTTAGGAAAGTCCGAAAGATAAGTTCGGCAAAATGAAAAAAGGTGTCGCATAGCGGCACCTTTTTTGTTGAAAAAATCATTTTAATTTAATTCTTTGGTAGTTAAACTCTAAATTTTATGATACAATAAGAGAAAAATATAAAGGAAATGTAAAAATAGATATATATATATATTGTCGGATGGATTGTGTTTTGAAAAAAATATTCGCTTACTTTAAAATGAGCAATACCGTTAAAACAAAAAAAGTGCCATTTGGACAGACAATGTTTCTTCTTGATATTTTTTGTGGTATTATGGATGGTGTTCGAACGAAGCTTTTTAGTATATATACAAAAAACAAGGTATTTGGAGTGGAAGCTTAATGCTGCAAAGGGGGAATAATCTACTTTGGAGTTTGGTTTCTAATTTAGTGAAACTTAATAATCAATAGATTTTTTGGAAAAGTAAAGGAATGAAAAAACATATGAATGAGATATATTTCTCTTTATATAATAGCAAGGTATTTTGGAAAAAGGAAAAAATAATGGCTTTTTTTTATTTATGCAGTTTAGCACTGGTTTTCAGTTCGCTGTTGTTGTATTGTGGTATTAGGGAAAAAAAAGTTGGTTTTTTTTTTTATATAAGAGGCGGAGTATTTGGGGTGTTATGTTTATCTATAGGAATCGGTTTTTTTATTGTTTGGTTACAGAGTTTAGAGGAACGAAAAGAAGATTTTTTGATATTACATATGATAGGAATAAAGAAAACTGTACTTATATTATCTGTACAAATAGAAATGCTATTGTTTCAGATTGCAGCCAGTATAGTGGCATTATTTTTTGTGCTGATTTTAATGTTTACCTTAGGGGGATATTTACTGGGAACTGTATGCGTATGTCTTTTGAGACTACATGTTGAATTGCAGGGAATATCTGTACTGGCTAGTTATTTGTATATGCAAAATAGATTGAAAGGATAAGAATATGTTTCGATTAACAATAAAAAATTATTTGCTTCATATTCCATATTCTGTATTACTTATAATACAGATGCTTATTGTCCTTTTTATTACAAACCATACGCTGATACAGGTAATTCGTGACAGCAAAACGCTTGATAATGTTGTTGTAAATAAGGAATTGTATTTGGTGGAAAACAATCAGGATGATAAAGATAACTTTATAAAAGATGTAAAAAAGCTTGTGGGAGAAAATTGTGTAGGATATATGTATAGTGATATCAGTGTTGGAATTGATAAAATTGATTATAGAGAAGTTCCATCATTGGAATATATAAATACTACAATGGAGAAGGTACAATATATTTTAAAGGAAGGGCATTGGTTTACAAATGAGGATAATCAAATTATTCTTGGGGGACAGATAGCTGAAATATATAATGTTGGAGATGAAGTGGTGCTTACCAAAGATGGTAAGAAGAAAAAAGTAGTTGTAGCAGGTATATTGAAAAATCCAGGACAATGTATACATTTAGACAAAAATGCAGATGGAAACTTATGTTCCTTGATGAATCAAGGATGGGGTGCAATGTTGACGAACAGTGTGGAAATATTAGAATGGATGGGAACGGATAGTAACTTAGAAGCAGTTAGTCTTATTGTTAATGTGGAGGGGAAAAAATCTGCAATAGAACTTTTAAAAAACAGATATAAGGTGACATCCCTTGAACAAGCAAAGGAAAATGGAAAAATACAGATTAGGAAAGATGTAATAGGGAATGGCATGTATATGATGTTTCTTTTGGTAATGGCATTTGTTGGTGTAAGTATTCAGATTTATATGTACTTTCGCAGAAACCAGAAGGAGTATCAACTTTATCGCATGTTAGGATTGGGATACGGCGGTATATTTGTATTGTGGTGTGGACAGCACATCATTAATTTGGCAATGGTTGTAGCAGCATTTTTTTCTTTTTGCAATTTTATTGAAAAAAGAAAAGTTTTTAATAGTAAGATAACGGATGGGAATACGGTACTTTTTCTTACTATATACTGTTTAGTATATATTATGTTAATTATATTTGTGTATATGGCAATAGTAAAAAAATGGAGAAGGAGGTATCATATGTGATCGAACTTATAAATATCAAAAAAACATATAGAGAAAAGGAAAAGAAGTACGCTGTATTAAATGGTTTGAATTTTACCTTAAAGCAGGGAGACATGGTTGCTAT
>ERZ779673.476-NODE-476-length-18426-cov-2.231071_pt1 | contig 18426 bp, 15 predicted proteins | sample MGYA00511956_ERZ779673 | MGnify/ENA primary metagenome ERZ779673 (study PRJEB29588, sample SAMEA2152065) | human gut metagenome | biome: human gut; feature: human-associated habitat; material: faeces | place: Denmark | collected 2008/2010 ... | reverse complement strand
TTTTTGTTTTGTATCTTATCGCTTACAAAACCTACTTCATTTGGTTATAACGTTACCAACGGACCGGATTGGGGTCACTCCGAGGTAGTTTTCAAACAGTTCCTAATAAGATACTTCCAGCATTTGTATCTCTCTCTGTATTATTTCCTGCTCTACTCGTCTCATCAACATGTTTAATATCTATCATTGTATTTCATTATATCATTCCGCTTTTTTTTGTCAAGTACAACTTTAGCCTACTGAACCATCATCAGAAGGTTCGTCTGGTTCCTGTACTGGTGCTTTTGTCGGTGCTGCCGTTTTTACCACAGGTTCTTTTGTTTTCACTGGTGCTTTTGTCACCCGTGGTCTTGGTGGCGTTGTCTCTCTTGGCTTTGGCTCTTCTGTTGTAACAGTTGGCTCCTTGGTTGCCTTAACAGTCGGTGCTGCCGTCACCGTTGGTGCCTTTGTCGTCTGTGTAACAGGTGCCTTTGTTACCTGCGTAGATGGTGCTCTAGTCACTCTGGTTGCTGGTACATAGGTTGGCACTGACTGGCTTGAATTTGTATCAGAATTTGTATTGTAACTTGTGTCTGATCCAGGATTCAATGTCGTAATGTCTCCATGTCCATCACCATAAATAAACTCCCATAATGCTGCATTATTCTTTGAGAAATCCAATACTAAAGAAGATCCACAATATAAGTTCTGTCCAGAATATGCTCCGTCAATAGGGATACGCAACTGTTGCAATTCTGGTACTCCCATCTGCAACATAACTTTTGCATAATTCAATATATCGGATGCCTTTATATTGGTTGTGACATATGGTAATAAATCGTTTACCAAGCTAACCATTTCTGTAATACTCAAATCTTTTACTTTTGCATATGCCTGTGATAAAACAGCTCTCTGACGATAGGTACGACCATGGTCATTATTTTCTCCATTGATTGCTGCTCTCTTACGAACACGACAATATCCCAATGCCTGTGTTCCTGTTACTGTCTGTTTTCCAGGAACTACATTTCTCTGTTTCTTATCACTGATATAGTTTGTGGTATTCAAATATTGAGCTTCTGCTTCTGTCAACTCAATTTCTACACCACCGATTTTGTCAATCATTTTCTTGAAGCCTTTAAAGTCTACGATAACATAACCATCTAACTCAATACCAAAATTTCTGGTAATGGTTTCACATAATAATTGACCTCCACCAAAACTGAACGCTGCATTCAGTTTATTATCTCTGTAACCAGGAATAGAAACATAACTATCACGCATCAACGATACCAATTTTAATGTTTTATCCTCGGTATTCATACTTGCAATAATCATACTGTCTGAACGACCATTTGCTCCATCTCCATCTAATATGGATTCCTGACCGATACAAAGAATATTTACAATCTTCTCATCCAACAAAACCTGATTTTCATCACGAGGTGGTAATGTTGCCTGTGCTGCTAATTCTTCTGGTGTCATATCTGTCTGTGCATAATTTCCGCCATTTTCGTAGTTAATACGGAACATAAACCAACCTACTACTAAAGTGACTGCTACAACCAGACAGGCTAATGTAGTTCCAATTCCAACAAAAGCTTTCTTTTTCTTACTCCACTTGTTCGATCTTGGCTCTTCTTGTACATCCATTTCAAAATCGGTATTCTCTCCAAGTGAAGAAACGGAATCATATGGTTCCAAATCCAAATCTCCTACTACTTCCCTCTGTTTTTGATCCATATCGGCATCTTCTGAAACCTGTGCTACAGAATCCGATAAATATGCCTCTAATCCATCTGTATCTTCAAATTCAAAATCATCATAATCGTCTATTTGATTAGATATGTTTTCAGAGAAACCAGCTCTTTGCTGTTCTCTTTGCTCATTTGTGCCCCTGTTATGAAACACTCGTCTGTTATCTTCTTGCTCTTTACTCATATCTGCCCGTCCTTTCTCTCCTAAATCACACCTGAAAGTTTATACTTTATCACAGCTAATACTTCTCTCAAGTAATAATGTATACACATAATAGAATCCGTATCTGCACCAATTCCATATACATGTTGTATTCCTTTCTTTTTTGCTATCGAAATAGCTCGGTACACATGAAAGCGGTTACTTACAATTAGTATTCCCGCCTTCTTTTGCTTTACTAATTTCCAACTATATTGTATGTTCTGTTCTGTATTTTTTGACTGTGCTTCCTGCTCTATCCTGTGAGCATCTATTTTCTTTTGCTCTGTCAGGTAACGAAACATCGCTTCTGCTTCCGATATGTCCTCGCCTTTTCCCTGTCCACCAGATACTATGATTTTGATGTCAGGATATTCCTGTGCATATTCTGCTACACGATCCAAGCGCGCTCGCAATGCTTTTGAAACTTTCCTCCCCTTTACCTGCGCTCCTAACACAATCATGTACTTGGGTTCTTCTTTCACCCGCTGCTCGCCTTTTATATAAAGCATAAACATCATGGCAAGCAAAAATACCATAAACATTAATATGATTGCAAATAAAGCTTTTATACTATTTTGTAGAATAACTATCTGCTTTTGTGCGGAATATATACCTAGCACTGCCATTCCTGCAAATAAAATACCTGCCGCTGGCCATAACCATAAATAAGAAACTCTACTACCTGCATATACCATCAACACAATCATATATGCTACACACAGAAAGCAAAAAATACATGATATCCACGATATATATTTCACATTTTTCCCTTCTTCTTATAAAATTACCATCTTATACTATAATTTATTTTTTAGTCAATGTAAACCCCCTGTTCGTTTTTTCGATATATTTTTTATTTTGCTGTGAAGCATACACCCTTCCTGCACATCCATTTCCAAAGAATCCAGTGTCTTTGAAAATTTAAAATTATTATGTTCAATAGTAATACAATCGTTTTTATAAAAAGCTACACTTTTTTATAAAAAAATGTAGCGAATACCTTTTTACCTATTTTTCAGAACCTATTACCTAAAAAATAAACCTTCTTCCATATAAAAAATCCCTATAATACTAGATGCTTCTATGCATATCTTTTCATTATAGGGATTTCTTCTCTTATTTTTTTGACATTACATTAATGAACAGTCCTATGTACTCCTACATTCGGTCCTAAAGCAAATTGAAAACTTATAAATCAATTGCTCCATGTTCTGTTCCATTTACTACAAAATATACTTTTCCATCTTCTGGCTTAATATATATATCGATCTGTTTTAAATCTCTTGCTAAACGCTTCCAGTCATTCAACCAGATTTCTTTTACTTTTTCTTCGTAACTTTCTACATCAATCTTAGTTTGTGCACCACAATATTCAACAAATACTGCCTTTGGCACCTTCTTTGTTGTAGTCTTTTTTCCTGCTGGCTTCTTAGCTGCTGCCTTTTTCGTTGTTGTTTTCTTTTCAGCTGCTTTCTTTGTAGTTTTCTTTTCAGCCGCCTTATCTGTTGTCACATCTTTCTTAGCTGCTACCTTACCTTTTGTAGTTGTCTTTTCCTCTGCTGTTGTCTTTTTTTCTACCTCAGCCATCTTCTTTTCTACCATTTTATATTCCTCCCCAATTTATAGATTTATTTATGTAGCCTTTATCTACAACTCCAATATCTTGATAATACCTCTAAAATCAACTTTTTTCAAGCTTTTTTCTTATTTGTGTGCTTTTCTTTTTATCTTCATGAGTTGCAAAAGCATTTTTTCTTTTTCTGATATAGAAAACGCACTTTTATACAAAATAATTCTTTTCTTTTTGTATAAAAAGATTTATAATAAGATAGAATATAGGATATTATAAGAAAGGACATGGACAACATGAAAAAGATAGTTAATTTTTTATTGCAGCTGCTTGCTGTTTGTGGTTTCCTTGCTGGTATTTATTATCTCTTAAAAAAATATGTTTTAAAAGATAACTCTTCAGAGGATGAAGATGACCTAGACTTCGATGATTTTGATTTCGATGATGAAGATTTTACAGAAACCGTTTCAGACAACCGTGAATATGTAACATTAAATGCAAGCGAAAGCAAAGCTGCTCAAAGCGAGAGTACCGCTTCAGAAGATGATTTTGAAGAAATTTATGATTAAAAAAACAGAGTATTGAATATTTTCTTTTCAATACTCTGTTTTTTTGTTGCGAATCTTTTAAAAGAAAAATCCGCAACAATATATTTGTACTGCCAACGCACTTTGGCAAACCATTTTTTAATTGATTGCTTCTTACTGTCTTGATAATCTCTTTGATGTTTCATACATATATTCATCAATACCCTTATGCATCTGTAATGCATCCTGAATATCATAATCCACTACTTCACCATTGCGATATCCTACTACACGGTTAGATGCGCCTTCACATAATAAATCAACTGCCTTTGCTCCCATTACAGATGCATAAACACGATCTCTTGCTGTTGGGCTTCCACCTCTTTGGATATGTCCGATAATCGTTGCTCTTGTCTCAATTCCTGTAGCTTCTTCAATTCTCTTAGCCATGCCATAAGAATCTCCAACACCTTCTGCATTCACAATAATATGGTGTTTCTTACCAAGCTTCTTCTTCTCTAAGATATTGTTGATAATACGCTGTTCATCATTGTCATACTTTTCAACCATCAAAATATCTTCTGCACCATTTGCAACACCACACCACAATGCAATATATCCAGCCTCACGGCCCATAACTTCAATAATACTACATCTTTCATGAGAAGTAGATGTATCACGAACCTTATCAATTGCTTCCATAGCTGTATTGACAGCAGTGTCAAAACCAATTGTATATTCTGTACAAGCAATATCCAAGTCAATTGTCCCTGGAAGACCTACTGTATTAATACCAAGTTTTGCCAATTTACTAGCTCCCTGGAATGAACCGTCTCCACCAATTACTACTAAACCGTCAATGCCATGTTTTTTCAAAATATCAGCACCCTTTTGCTGTACTTCTGGCTCTTTGAACTCTAAGCAACGTGCTGTATAAAGGATTGTACCACCTCTTTGTAAGATATCTGCAACACTTCTTGTATCCATATCTACGATATCTTCTTCCAACAATCCTGCATATCCACGCTTAATACCTTTTACTTTAAGTCCTGCAGATAATGCGGTTCTTACTACTGCTCTGATAGCAGCGTTCATTCCTGGTGCGTCTCCACCACTTGTTAATACACCAATTGTCTGTACTTTATTTGCCATCTTTCTTGACCTCCAACTTATATCATATTCATTTATCCAATTGTATCTATTGTAATCCCTATTTTACAACTTTTCAATACTTTTTTCAACAACCTTCACATTTTCCCTCTGATATTTTTCTTCCAATTTTTTCATGAGTTCTTCGCTAATTGCAATTTTATTTCGCTGTCCATAGTATTTTCTTGCATTTTCCTGTTTACAATAAATAATCAGTTCTGCTTCTCCTGGATATTGCTGCAACATGTCTGCTAGAAACGCTTCTTCTTTTTCATATTCTGCCTTGTTTGCAAACTGAAGCCACAATTCTCTTGGTAATTGTTCAAATGGAACTATTTTCTGTAGTAAAATTTTGGCAGGACGTTCTTCATCTATTGCTACATTTCCTACCACAAACACTTTTCGATCCTGCGTAAACATGTTTCGATTTGCTTCATATTGTCTTGCAAATACGACCACCTCTACCGTTCCATATAAATCCTCTAATGTAAGAAATGCCATCATTTGATTCTTTCTTGTAATTTTTACATTTATACTGGTAATCATTCCACCAACTACCACTTTTGAACCATCCATAACCATTGGTTCATTTGTATCTTCTTTTCGTAGAAAATCCAATGTCGTATTGGTTATATTTTTATTCAAAAGCTCTGTATAATCCTCTAGCGGATGTCCACTTACATAAATCCCTAGCACTTCTTTTTCCATAGCTAGACGTTCTTCTTTTTCATACTCCTCCACCTTCGGATAATGAATTTCGAACTGTTCTTTTTCTGCACCTCCAAGAAAATCCATAATAGACATTTGTCCTGCTATTCCATCTTTCTTTTCTCTGGAAACTTCTTCCAAGATTTGTCCATATACAAGCATTTTTTGCTTTCGATTTCCCTTCATGGTATCAAAAGCCCCTGCTTTAATAAAATTCTCAATGGTCCGTTTATTTACTTCCTTCCCAGAAAGACGCATGGCGAAATCTTTTAAATCTTTATAGATTCCATTTTTCTCTCTTTCTTTTACAATTGAATCGATAATCGGTCTTCCCAGACCCTTAATTGCAGAAAGACCATAACGGATTTTTCCACCTTCTTCACTGTAAGATACAGAAAAGTTTCCTTCTCCTTCATTTACATCTGGAGGCAATATATCAATTCCCATTCCACGACAAGTCATAATATATTCTGAAACTTTCGTAGAATTATCCAATACTGACGTCATAAGGGCTGCCATAAATTCTACTGGATAATAGCATTTTAAAAATGCAGTTTGATAAGATACCACTGCATAACAAGCTGCATGGGACTTATTAAACGCATATTTCGCAAAATCCGTCATCTCGTCATAGATTCGGTTGGCAATTTCTTCTGATATACCATTTGCCACACATCCTTTTACGCCTTCTTCTTCATTTCCATAAACAAAGTTGTGGCGTTCTGTTGCCATAACATCTGCCTTTTTCTTTGCCATGGCTCGACGTACCAAATCACTTCTTCCATAACTGTATCCAGCCAGATCACGTACAATCTGCATTACTTGCTCCTGATAAACAATACAGCCATATGTGGGTTCCAAAATAGGTTCTAACTCCTTGCAGTCGTATGTTACACTATCTTTATTCTTTTTTCCTTTAATATATTTAGGTATAAAATCCATTGGTCCTGGACGATACAAGGAAATTCCCGCAATCACATCCTCGATATTTTCCGGTTTTAATTCTTTCATAAAGTTTTTCATTCCCGGACTTTCCAACTGAAACACACCTTCTGTTTTTCCAGAAGATAATAATTGATACACATTGGCATCCGCCATATTAATCTTGTCAATTTGAAGGGGTACACCATGTATCTGCTGTGCTTTTTTGTAAGCTTCACTTTCAGGATCCAAGTTTTTCAGTCTTTTATTAATCAGTTCCACCGCATCATGAATCACAGTCAAAGTACGAAGTCCTAGAAAATCCATTTTTAATAATCCAAGTTCTTCCAATGTTGTCATCGTATACTGCGTTGTTATCTTATCATCTGCAGCTTTTGACAATGGTACATATTCATCCACTGCTTTTTTACTGATTACCACACCTGCTGCATGCATAGAAGTATGTCTTGGTAATCCTTCCAAACGCATAGATATATCAATCAAGAATTTTGTCTGTTCATCATTCTCATACAAATCTCGCAATTCTTTGTTCGTATCCAATGCTTTTTGTATCGTCATTCCTAATTCCTGTGGAATCATTTTTGCAATGCTGTCCACATAACTATATGGCAAGTCTAACACTCTTCCAACATCTCGAATTACCATCTTTGCTGCCATCGTACCGAATGTTACAATTTGCACTACTTTTTCTTTTCCGTACTTTTCTACTACATAGTCGATAACTTTTTGTCTTTTTTCATAACAAAAATCAATATCAATATCGGGCATGGACACACGCTCAGGATTTAAAAATCTTTCAAAAAGTAAGTTATATCTAATAGGGTCAATATCCGTAATTTCAAGGCAATACGAAACTATACTTCCTGCTGCCGAACCTCGTCCCGGTCCAACAGGAATATCATTATCCTTCGCATACTTGATAAAGTCCCATACAATCAAAAAGTAATCCACAAACCCCATGTCATGAATCGTTTTTAATTCATAATTCATTCGTTCTACTAATTCCTGGGACGGCGTATTGTAACGCTTCTTTAATCCTTCTTCGCATAACATCTGCAAATATTCCCAAGCAGTATAGCCATCTGGAACTGGAAATTTAGGAAGTTTATATTCTCCAAACACAATTTCCACATTACAACGTTCCGCAATTTTATGTGTATTTTCCAACGCTTCCAATGCATAAGAAAATAAGGATGCCATCTCCTCTGGAGATTTTAAATAATACTGTCCTCCGTCATAGCGCATACGATTTTCATCGGTTACCTTTTTCTGGGTCTGAATACACAAAAGAATATCATGTGCCTGCTGATCTTCCGCATTAATATAATGAATATCATTCGTTGCAACTAAATCAATTCCTGTTTCCTGATGCATTCGCATCAAACCCTGATTTACGGTAGCCTGCTCTGGTATCCCATGATCCTGCAATTCCAAAAAAAAGTTTCCTTTTCCAAAAATTTCTTCTAAACGAAGTGCCTCTTTTTTGGCTTCTTCATAAAAACCTCTTTTTAAATTGGTCGCTACAATTCCTGCAAGACAAGCACTCAGCGCAATAATTCCCTCATGATAAGTTTGAAGCACTTCATAATCTACACGAGGTTTATAATAAAAGCCTTCTGTAAAACCTTTTGAAACAATTTTCATCAGATTCTCATATCCTTTATTATTTTCTGCCAATAACACTAAATGATGGTATCTTTCTTCTCCTGCATTGTTTTCTCTATCTTTTCTGCTTCCTGGTGCTACATACACCTCACAACCAATGATTGGCTTAATACCTGCCTTTTTTGCTGCCTTATAAAAATTAATTACGCCATACATCACACCATGATCGGTAATAGCTATACTATCCATTCCCAATTCTTTTGTTCGTTCAATCAATTCTGGTATTTTACTGGAACCATCTAACAAACTATACTCCGTATGTACATGTAAATGTGTAAAATTCATAACAGCCTCCTTTAACGAAAAAGAGACTGCTACATCCACAGTCTCTCTTGCTTCTTATATGCGCAAACGTCTATTTCTTGTCGCTTAAAAACTTCTCAATCTCTTCAATTGCTTCCTGTTCATCTGCACCATTTGCAATAACAGTCACTTCTTCACCGGCTGCAATTCCCAAACTCATCATACCCATAATACTTTTTGCATTTACCTTTTTGTCTTCACATTCAATATAAATGCTACTATCATAACGACTTGCCACCTGTACTAATACTGCTACAGGTCTTGCTTCTAATCCTGTTGGAATCTTAATCGTCATCTTCTTTGTCATCATGTTCCTTCTCCTCCTTTTGCTCTCTTAGATGCTCTGCAATCTCGCTTAGTTTTCTCAGTCTGTGATTCACTCCTGATTTTCCTATTGGTTTGCTTAGCATACTACCAAGCTCCTTTAAGGATGCATCCGGCTGTTCTATTCTAAGTCTTGCAATCTCCTCGAGACCTGGTGTTAAATCACCAAACCCAATTGTGTCTTTAATGTAAATAATATCATCTAATTGTTTGCTTGCTGCCGTCACTGTTTTATTGATATTGGCAGTTTCACAATTCACTTTGCGATTGATGGAATTTCGCATTTCCTTTAGGATACGAACATTTTCAAAATCCATCAGTGCTTTATGTGCCTCCATAACATTTAACATATCGGCAATTTGTGAGCCATCCTTTAAGTAAACAACATAATATTTTTTTCGTGGCACAATTTTGGCATCAACATCAAAAAAACGTATCACATCTCTCAATTGTTCTGCTCTTGCCTGTGATGTCATAATAATTTCAAAATGATACGTCTTTTCCGGATCACTCATGGAACCACATGCCAAAAACGTTCCTCTTATAAAAGCTCGTTTACAACATGTATTCTGTATGATCAAGTTACTTACAATTGCTTCCTCTTCATATAGATTTCCATTGGAATCCAGTAATTTAGTTGCCTCTAATATCTTTAAGCTTATGGTCTTATCCTTAATAAGTAAGGTATAAACACGATTTTTCCTTCCATGTTGCCCTTCCTTTACAAGAATAGTAACCTCTCCACGAAAAGCTTCCTTTACTAACATAAAGTATTTTCGTGCAACTGTCAAGTTCTCTGTCACAATTTTAATGGAATATCCATTGTCTTTTTCCGGTTCAATTTTGCCACATAAACTGATAATTGCTGCTATTTCCGCAATTTGACAGTGCCTAGCTCCCGGGATATTCTTACACAATTCCTCTTTAATATTTCTTGAAAATGACATCTTTATCCCTTCTCCACATCTCTATGTTCCACTTTTATACCAAAATTGTTGTCTGCCAACCGTTTAGTAATGGCATTTGCCAATGTAACGGAACGATGTTTTCCTCCTGTACATCCGATTGCTACTACCAGTTGATTTTTCCCTTCGATAATATAATTAGGAATTAAAAATGTAAGCATATCCTGTAATTTATCCAAAAATATGTTTGCTTCCTTACTTGCCATTACATAATCATAAACTTCTTTATCATTTCCACTCTTTGGTTTTAATTCTGGTATATAAAATGGATTTGGCAAAAAGCGCACATCGAATACTAAATCTGCATCCACTGGAATACCATACTTAAATCCAAAGGATAAAATTGTGAGATAAAAATTGCTAAATTCTTTATTTTTCACAAAAATATTGTCAATCTGTACCTTTAATTCCCGTACTAATAAATGGGTCGTGTCAATAATATAATCTGCTCTTGTTTTTAGGAAACTGGTTCGTCTTCGTTCTTCCTCAATCGCATCTTCCACTCTTCCTTTTCCCGCCAAAGGATGATTATGCCTGGTTTCTTTATAACGTTTAATTAACACATCGGTAGCACATTCCAAAAATAAAATCTCATACTCGAATTTTTTAGCATCAAATTCTTTTAATATTTCTGGAAGCTGTTCCAATCCCTCTCCACTTCGCACATCCACACCTAATGCTACTTTGTCAATATTTTTTGCCTCTAGCATAGTTAATTGTGCAAATTTAGGAAGTAACGGTATAGGAAGATTATCTACACAAAAATATTCCGCATCCTCTAACATTCTAAGCACTGAATTTTTTCCTGCACCTGATATTCCTGTTATAATAACGAAACGCATAAGAATACCTCCTCTCTATCCAGGTTATTCCCCTAGAAAACGTACCTCTGGCTCTAACTTTACACCAAACTTGTCGTACACTGTCTGTTCTACATACTGTATTAACTCATGAACTTCTTTTGCTGTTCCATTTCCAACATTCACTACAAAACCACAATGTTTATCCGATACCATAATATCTCCTACTCGATATCCACGCAATCCTGCATCTTCAATTAATTTTCCTGCAAAATAACCTTCTGGACGCTTGAAGGTACTTCCTGCACTCGGATATTCCAATGGTTGCTTTTCTTTTCTCTTCTTTTGCAACTCATCCATCGTTTGTCGGATTTCTTCTATATTGCCTTCTTTTAGTAAAAACTGTGCCTGTGTCACAATCCATTCCTTCTTTTGAATAATACTAGAACGATATCCAAGCGCAAGTTCTTCTTTATTCAACACCATTTGTTTGCCTTCTCTGGTAATCACCTTTACCCAGGTAATGCAATCCTTTATCTCTCCACCATAAGCTCCGGCATTCATAGTTACCGCACCACCCAAGGTCCCAGGAATACCTCCTGCAAATTCTAAGCCTGTCAAAGCATGATTGGCAGCCTCTCTTGCCAGTCTTGTAAGCATAATACCTGCACCAGCCGTAACTAAAACAGTTCCGTCCTCCTGTTGCTCAAATTGTACGGAGGACATCTCCTTTCCTATATGTAAGATAATTCCCTCATATCCTTTGTCACCAGCCAGAATATTACTACCATTTCCCATAATATAAAAAGGAATTTCTTTTTCATTGCAAAATCTCACTAATTCTGAAATCTGATCCTCATTTTTAGGTTGCAAAAACAAGTCTGCTGGTCCGCCAATTCGAAAAGTCGTGTGCTTAGCCAAAGATTCCCCGCATAATATCTGCTCTTCTTTTATGATTCCTTTGACTGCTTCTTTAAAATTTTCATACATATTTCTTTTCCTGCTTTCATTGCTTTTCTATAAACATGGATAAAATGCCTGCATTTTGCAGGCATTTTATCATTCTAATCCTAATCTATTACCATTTTTGCACATCCATAAATACCTGCATCATTTCCCAATTCTGCAAGTTTGAACTCTTTATTTTGTAAGGCAAACATAACATTCTTTTCATAATTTTGTTTGATTCTGTTTGTAAGGATCTCTCCTGCTTTAGAAACGCCGCCTCCAATAACAAATGCTTCTGGATCTACTACTGCCGCAATATGAGAAGCTGCAATACCAAGATATTTTGTAAGTTCGTCTACCAAATCATCTGCAAGCTCATCGCCCTCTTTTGCTGCATCGAAAATTGCCTTTGCTGATAAGTATTGTAAATCTCTTAACTTTGAAGCTTTATCTGATACAAGTAACAAACGCTTTGCTTCTTTTACGATACCAGTTGCTGATGCAAACTGTTCCAGACATCCACGCTTTCCACAATTACAAGTATCCTCTTCATCATAATTTACCGTAATATGTCCAATCTCACCAGCAGCACCTTTACTTCCCGTTAAGATCTTTCCATCCAGAATGATACCGCCACCAACACCAGTTCCCAGTGTCATCATGACAATGTTTTTATATCCTTTTCCGCCACCTTGCCACATTTCGCCAAGTGCCGCAACATTTGCATCATTTCCGACTTTTATATTCTGAATGCCAGTTAATTTTCTTACCTCATCTGCAACATTAAAGATACCCCATCCTAAATTCACACATTTAAGAACTGTTCCATCTTCTGTAACTGGTCCCGGAACTCCGATTCCAATTCCTGCTACCTTGTCTTTTGCTATATTGTGTTTTTCGAGTTTTTCTTGAATGGATGCTGCTATATCACTTAAAATAAAACTTCCACCCTCATCTTTTCTCGTTACGATTTCCCATTTTTCTTCTACTTTTCCCTGTTCAGAAAATAGTCCAATCTTTACTGTAGTTCCTCCAATGTCCACTCCTATACAGAATTTTTTCATAATACTAAACCATTTACACTATGTGTAATCCTTTCTTTTTTTCTTATCCCCTGTCCATCACATATCTACACCTAATACCACATTTTTTTATTTTAACAAAAACCTTTTCCTTATCAAGTGTTTTTCATGAATTTTGTATCTTTATCTTCTCATATGGCTACAATGCTAGTCAAGCCATATCGAAATAGAAACCCATTACTTATTCATAATATTATTTGTTACACGGTTATATAATTCCTGTGCCGCATTATATCCCATCTTCTTCTGTCTGTGGTTAACCGCTGCAGATTCAACAATGATCGCGATATTTCTGCCCGGACGGATCGGAATATTATGACTTACGACTTTATTTCCAAGAAATTCTGTGTACTGGTCTTCCAGTCCCAGACGGTCATACTCCGTATCCTTGCTCCACTCTTCCAGATTGATGACCAGATCGATGTTCTGATCCAGCTTTACACATTCTACACCAAACAGTGATTTTACGTCAATGATTCCAATACCACGCAGCTCGATAAAATGTCTGGTAATATCCGGTGCTCGTCCAACCAGCGTCGCATCACTGACCTTCTTGATCTCAACCACATCATCTGCAACCAGACGGTGGCCTCTCTTGATCAGCTCCAGAGCAGCCTCCGATTTACCGATACCACTCTCACCCATGATCAGAACACCTTCGCCGTATACATCGACCAGTACAGCATGTACGGATATTCTTGGTGCCAGTTCTACATGGAGCCAACGATCTACCTCATGTACAAATGCAGATGTAACGGCACTTGATGTGAGGACAGGCACTCCGTGTTTCTTTCCTGCTTCTATAATAAATTCATATGGTTCCAGATCTCTGCAGAATATCAGACACGGCGGCTTATATGAGAAAAATTCATTTATGATCTTGATATTTTCTTCCTCTGTATGCATCGCTGCAATATAGGCATGTTCTACATTTCCGCATATCTGGATACGTCCTGCATCAAAATGTTCAAAGAATCCTCCAAACTGTACCGCCGGGCGGTTCATACCCGGATCCTGGATCAGCACCTTATCGGTATCGATCTCCGGTGTATAATTCTTCAGATTCATTTTCTCTATGAGTTTGGATACTGTTATACTATAAACCATCTTCTCCTCCTGTTTTCCCTAGTTTCAGTTCTTGTTTCATTATATTCTACAACCTATTTATCGTCAATTCATCAATTTATTTTTTCAGGAAAAAAGCCACCTGTTTTCTGAATCTTATGTTATACTGATTTTTATGTGTGAATCTGCTGTTTTTAGAATACGCAGCGGAAAGGATATGAATTCAAAGTATGTTTAATTTTGAAGAAGAATTAAAAAAACTGCCTCATACACCGGGTGTCTATCTGATGCATAACAAGACCGATGAAATCATCTATGTCGGCAAAGCCATTGATCTGTATAACCGGGTACACCAGTATTTTCAGTCAGGATATAAACGCTCACCTAAAATCGAAAAAATGGTCAGTCACATCGCGTGGTTTGAATATATCATCTGCGAATCTGAAATTGAAGCACTGGTGCTGGAATGTAATCTGATCAAAGAACACCGTCCGCACTACAATACAATGCTTACGGATGACAAAAGCTATCCATACATCAAGATCACAGTCAACGAGGATTTCCCTCGTATTCTGTTCTCGCATCAGATGCACCGGGATCATGCCAGATATTTTGGTCCTTATACTAATGCAGGTGCTGTCAAGGATACCATTGATCTGTTAAAAAAACTATATCATCTGCGAAGCTGCAACAAAAAGCTGCCACAGGAAACAGGGCTGGATCGTCCATGTCTGTATTACCACATCGGACAGTGCAAGGCTCCCTGTCAGGGTTACATCTCAAAAGAGGACTACAGCAGACAGGTGGGACAGGCAATCCATTTTCTGACCGGGCATCACCAGCAGACGGTAAAAGAACTGGAAGAAAAGATGAAACGGTTGGCAGCCGATATGGAATTTGAACAGGCGGCAGAGGTTCGTGATCTGATCGAAAGCATCAAGCACATCGCATCAAAGCAGCGTGTTGACAACACAACAACCGATGACCGTGACGTGATCGCGATGGCTACCAACAACATGAACGAAGGCGTTATCTCGGTCTTTTTCATCCGAAACGGCAAGATGATCGGCAGAGAACATTTTCATATGACCGGTGTGCAATCGGAATCTTATGGAGATATTATGGCTGCATTTTTAAAACAGTATTACGCTTCTACTCCATTTCTCCCTAAGGAGATCATTCTGGAGCATGAAGTAAATGAGCAGGAGCTGATCGAACAATACTTAAGCGAACGACGGGGAAATCTGGTACACATCCTCACACCTCAAAAAGGTGACAAAGCCAAGCTGTTAAAGCTTGCGCGTGACAATGCTTTTCTTGTTCTGACACAGGATACTGAAAAGCTGAAACGGGAGCAGGCTCGAACAGAAGGTGCTGCAAAGGAACTGGCAGAACTGATCGGTGTCCCATCTGCCAAACGACTGGAAGCCTTCGATATCTCGCACATCAGCGGCTACCATTCGGTTGCTTCGATGGTGGTCTTTGAAAATGGAAAAGCCAGACCCAATGAATACCGCAAATTCAAATTAAGAACTATCGACGGCCCGGATGACTACGCCAGTATGCGCGAGGTTCTGACAAGACGATTTACCGATGAACGTTTTAAGGTCTATCCTGACATCCTTATGATGGATGGTGGTAAGGGACAGGTCAACATTGCCCTGGAGGTTCTTGACGAACTGCATCTGAATATTCCGGTCTGCGGTATGGTAAAGGATGACTACCACCGGACCAGAGGACTGTATTATAACAATAAAGAAGTGGAATTTCCAAAGAATACACAGGCATTTGACATGGTTACCCGTTTGCAGGACGAAGCCCACCGTTTTGCCATCGAATATCACAGAAGCCTCAGAAGCAAATCTCAGGTACATTCTATCCTTGAGGATATACCGGGCATCGGCCCTGCCAGACGAAAGGATCTGATGGGGTACTTCAAGGATATTTCAAGGATCCGGGAGGCATCCATCGAGGAACTGATGCAGGCGCCATCCATGAACCGGAATGCCGCCGAAGCGGTGTACGGATTTTTCCACAAGGAGTGAGCTAACCTGTGAATATATCTGCAAAAGATGGAAATAGCATAATATATTTGGACACTTTTGACCTTACCAACCAGGGGACGTTCCCACTCGTTTCCACTCTGTGTAACTTCGAACTAACCTCGGCTAAGCCTCCCTAAGGTCTCAGTTACTCCTGCAGCGGTACTAAGATGCTGCTAATGCACCATCACACCACAGGGGTGCGCTTTCGTTCTAAGCTCGTGCAAGCACTCACTAAGTACGAAATGTGAGTACCGGCGGACTCAAATGCCCCTGTTTGGGTAAGTCAAACTGTCCAAATATAATTTACTTTCTTATTTTTTTGCAGATATATTCACAATTATTTAATAAGGAGATAAAGATGGAATATAATTTTTTTGCTATGATTTCAAGGATGAAATACATCGACCGCTGGGCGTTGATGCGGAATACAAGGGAAGAAAATCTGTGTGAGCACAGCCTGGAAGTCAGCATTATCGCTCATGCACTTGCCGTGATCGGCAATACCTATTATGAAAAGGATCTGAATGCAGAGCGGGCTGCTCTGATCGGACTTTACCATGACGCTTCAGAGATCATAACCGGTGATATGCCGACACCGGTCAAGTATTATAACGACGCTATCAAGGAATCCTTTAAAATGATCGAGAAAACAGCCTGCTACAAGCTGTTAAACAAACTGCCGGATGAAATGAAACCACAGTATGAACCACTCTTCTTCCGCCAGTCCGGAGATGAATATATCTGGAAGCTTGTAAAAGCGGCAGATAAACTATCTGCTCTTATCAAATGTATGGAAGAAACCTCTGTCGGCAATCCGGAATTCTCCAGCGCCTACGAATCCACAAAGGCTTCTGTCGACAAGCTGGCTGCCGACCTTCCGGAGGTTGAACGCTTTCTGTCTGACTTCCTCCCTGCCTACGGCAAAAACCTCGACCAGCTTCAATTTTAAATAATTCTTGTTTTCAGATAGAACCCAACAGGCATAAAAAACTGAATGCAACAGCATTTTCAGATAACAATATCAAAAGTCACCGGCATATATCACAGCATACACTGTTATGAAGCAAGCCTTTTCGAGCGTCGGTACTTAAGTTGCGTCTTTTGCAACTTTATGTACCGCTACGCCGAGGAACAGAGCGCAAGCGTCTTGCGGAATAACATGTGTATACTGCGATATATGGCAGTGGCTTTTCGTTAATCATTAGCAAATGCTGTTGCATTCAGTTTTTCTATTTATCTCTGTGGTTCCACCTGAGCAAGAATTGACATGAATTCTTTGCCGGTGATCGTTTCATGTTCTATAAGGAAGCTGGCGATGGAATCCAGGGCTGCCATATGGGCAGACAAAAGTTTCTTTGCTTTATTATAGGAATCCCGCAGCATATCACGGATCTCCTTATCGATCTTGGTTGCAGTCTCATCGGAACACTGAAGGGCAAGATTTCTGTCCAGATACTGTCCTTCTATTGATTCAAGCTGCACCATGCCAAATTTATCTGACATACCATACATGGTTATCATAGCCCTGGCGGTCTTGGTCGCCTTCTCGATATCATTTGATGCTCCTGTCGTTACAGAGTCAAATTTCAATTCTTCCGCTGCACGTCCGCCGAGCAGGGTTATAAGCTCTGCTTCCAGTTCTTTCTTGGATTCGAGATATTTCTCTTCTTCAGGAACCTGCCATACATAACCAAGGGAACCCATGGTTCTTGGAACGATCGTAATCCTCTGGATCGGCTCCGTATGCTTCTGGAGTGCTGCAAGCAATGCATGTCCGACTTCATGATAAGCAACGATCTGCTTTTCTTCTTTACTGAGCAGACGATCCTTTTTCTCTTTTCCGGCAAATACAACCTCTACCGCACCGATCAGATCCTGTTGGGAAACCAGACTTCTGCCATCTCTGACAGCGGCCAGCGCTCCCTCATTTATAATATTGGCAAGATCCGCACCAACCGCACCTGAAGTTGCAAGTGCCAGTTCATGAAGATCAACCGTTTCATCCATCTTGACATTCTTGGAATGAACCTTCAGTGTATCGATTCTTCCCTTCAGATCCGGCTTCTCTACGATAACTCTGCGGTCAAATCGTCCCGGACGAAGAAGTGCCTTATCAAGCACCTCAGGACGATTCGTTGCTGCAAGGATCACAATACCCTTTGATGTATCAAAGCCATCCATCTCTGCAAGAAGCTGATTCAGGGTCTGCTCCCGTTCGGAATCTCCGCCATGCCTGGAATCTCTGCTTCTTCCAATTGCATCGATCTCATCAATAAATATAATACATGGTGCCATCTGTGTCGCCTGTTTGAACAGATCTCTGACACGGGAAGCACCCACTCCGACATACATCTCTACAAAGCTGGACCCGGACATAGAAAAGAATGGTACATTT
>ERZ779673.472-NODE-472-length-18496-cov-4.005206_pt1 | contig 18496 bp, 24 predicted proteins | sample MGYA00511956_ERZ779673 | MGnify/ENA primary metagenome ERZ779673 (study PRJEB29588, sample SAMEA2152065) | human gut metagenome | biome: human gut; feature: human-associated habitat; material: faeces | place: Denmark | collected 2008/2010 ... | reverse complement strand
GACCTCATTGTCCTTGTTCATAACAATGGTATTAACCGCAATAGCATCATATTGCATCAATTTGTCTCCGACAGGCAGCATATAAAATTCCTTGATACTGCTTGCCGCTTTGCCGATGCACCAGCACATCAGCATATTGAATTTCATACCTGACTTTTTGCTGATTTTAACAAGACGACTGACATCCAAAATCTTGAAAAACGTAACCATTGGCATCGGGGCTTTCATCCAAAGCTCAAATGCATATGCACGGGTGGTTTCTTTGGGATTTATTTCTCTCATAGTGCTTAACTTCATATTTTTTATCGTTTTTATACTACAAAAATAACGTTTTATTTTGATAATCCATCCAAATCCCTTGAATATCTGCTGTATTCCGTCGTAATTTAGACAAAATAGAAATATAATCTGCAAAAATGGAACTAAGCAATTGATTTCCCAATATGGCAAGATACATATATGCGTTTATGAATATGTTCTTTTTGCCATACTCTTAAAATGACGTTACATGAAAATTACTGTTGGTAACTACTCTTTTACCTTTGCAAAGACTAATCTTAATATTTTGTAAAATCACAGCATAAAATGTTGTTTTTCAGAAATTAGATTTAACTTTGCACTCGAAATCAAAGCGTTCTTTGTATATTGCAAAGTTGTGAAAGAAAAAGAATATAGCTCGTTTCTAAATCGTTAGCAGTTACATTCTTTGATATACTTAATTCGTTGATATTCAATCAATAAAAGATTTTGTTGTGACTCGCTGTATGGTATGAAACATTCTTGTTCATGATTCCGGCTTCCTTTACCCATGGCTTCAGATACTTTGAGAGAGCATAGGGAGTCAGATCAGGAAACACATTGCTGTCAGCATTCCTTTCAATGTCCGGCAACCATTTCAGTGCCTGTCCGGGCAGAGGAATATAAACGACATTTTCAGTTTTTTTTATTCTGGTAGCCACTTTCCATGTACCATTGTCACTGTAGATGTCTTTCCATTTGAGGGCTCTGACATCGCTCAGGCGCAGTCCACAATTACAGGCAAACAGGAATGCACGTTTTACAGTTTCATTTCCGCACCTTGCTCTGATAAGCTGCTTTACTTCATTGATTGTAAGATATTCCCTGATAACTTCGACTGGCTGTATCTTTTCAGACGACGATAAAAGGGAAAAGGGATTTGTAACAAGTATTCCTTCACGGACGGCTGTGTTTAGGGCTGTATTCAGTTCACAGAGTATATTGAATCCAGATTTGGGGCTCAGACATCTCCCATCCGACATTTTGTATTCAGTCTTAAGATAATTGGAAAAACCGATGCAGAAAGACTTGTCAATCTGACATAACTCTAAATCTTCACTGTATGTTAAAAGGAATTTTTTGGTTCTTGTGATTTTCGATAGTTCTCTTACACCTCTGCTCTTTTGGATTGTATAGTATTGATCCATCCATGAAGATAACATGATGGAGGATTGTCCCGTATCTTTGATGGAAATATATTTATCCGGTACCGGGTTCTTTTGGAGTTCTTTAGTACGTTGCTTCCTGAGTTTTTCAACCTTGTTTAAGGTTGCACGGTTTTTTCTGATGGAATTGTCATCCGTCTCCACAAGCAGGAACAAATCAGGAAGACGTTCATACGTGCGCTTTCCATTCTGGTAAATCTCAAAAGATATGGATTTACGCCCGTCTGCCTTGGTAGTAAACCGGACTTTTACGGGATCTTTTGTATATTTGCCTCTGTCTCCTTCCATCACTTCTAATTTTGTTACAGCTACAAAGGTAACACAATTCCCCGTATTTATCGCAAAAACGAGTAACAAAATTACAGCAAAAATAAGCTATTTAATAAAACGAAAGGAATCAAAGGTAGTTTTATAAGTATCTATAAATTAGCATTATGAGTTGCTTTTATTTCTGTTTCTTTCTTTTGATTTTCGTATTTAAGGTATTAGGCTACCCCTTCCCTTTGTTTCGTGGCAGACGGGCAAGCCCGTGTGCCTCCTATAACCGGCAGGATGACCGTTAAGGGATGGAGGCGGATTGTTCGCGTTATACAATCTGTTTTCGACTCCCGGTTCAATCCACCATCGCCTGTGCCTTCGCCAGAAGCGATAAAAAGGGTTTGCGAAGCGATTTGAGGCGTTCTTGGTCTTCGTCCATGTCGAAGTCCGTCACTGATGCCTCGGTGTCGAGAATCAGCCCGGCGAGGTCTTTGGCGGACTCGATGAAAGCTGCCCATTCTTCGCCGAGGTCAAGCCGGAAGAAATCCACAAGCGGCGAACTGTCATCGAATCTCGACTTGTGCAGGATTTTTTGCAGGGCGGCGTGGGCGATGCAGCACAGGGCTGTTTCACGATGTTCCGTGACCAAAGTGCCGGAATGTGCGGAGGTCGTGATGGAATGGGTGTCCGAACAGTGTCCGGCGTCACGGTCGGCAATTTCAGCCTTTGCCAGACTTACGAGTTGTCCACACATTACGCCAGTTTCGGCAGCGGTCGTTTTGCCGATTACCCAATCGGACAATACCTCACGGAGCTGTCCGGCAAAGTCCGGCTGCTCCTGTGCATCGCGGGGCTGTGCTGCCTGACCGGATTGTACGGTCATGGTAATGACCACGCTTTTGGGAAGCTGGATGCGGGTCAGCAAGCCGAATGCCTCCATTGCACTCAAAAAAGAACGGACGGTAGCCCTGTGCCAATGCCACTCCGATGCGAGGTCGGAAACGGTCAGGTAGCACTGGTTGGGTTGCAGCACGTAGTCCTTCTTTCTTAAAAACGGGGAAACGAAACCTGCCAGTGATTTGTCCAACAGGTCACAGTACGCTTCGGTGCGTGTCTTGCGTTCATCCCCTTTCTCCTTGAGATATTCGAATACCTCCCTGTCTGCCAATATGGAAACAGGTATCTTTTGGTTATTTTTCATTTTCATTCGGTTTTAATGATTCATATTGTGCGGATATGTCAGTGTTGCCGCTGTCCGCTTCATGCGGCAGATTTGCGTGATGATTGTCGTGATAGGATTCTGACAGCATTCCGGGATGCTTTGCCCATCCGGAAAGTGTCCCCGTGTCCTTGCATTCGGACATGACCCGAACGGAGGGATAGAACAGGGCTGCCAGAAGAAGATAGGTAATGGTTATCGCCAAGGTGTACAGATGCGGCACAAAGCCGATGACCAGTGCGACCGATGCGAGTGTGACAAATGCACCGGGGCGGTCAAGCAACCTGCGTAACCAGTTGTCCGTCCATCGGAACGAGAACATTGCGGCACAGACACCGGTAGAGAGTAGGATTCCAAACTCACCCATATGTCCACAGGCATATACATAATGGAAAAGAAGCAGGCATATCAGCCATACTTGCACATACAGTTTACGGGCGTTGCCGCTTCGTGCCATTGCCATGTAAAAGGGTGTCATGAACCGCTTGTTGTTCTTGTACAATGACATTGATACCCCGAAAGGTATCGCGCAGAAAATGAGTAGCAGGATATTCAGTAACATAAGTAATAGGGCTTTTCGGGTATGGGAGTGGGGCGCACAATGAGTTCCAACTGGACAATACCGTATGTCGCCAGTCGGATAAGGGTTTCGGCATCCTTGGGCGAAAAGTACATGGCCGCTTTCTTGATGCGCTGCTTGAATGTACTGTCTTGCTTTCGGTAGATGGCCAAAGCCTTGTCCAGTTCGTGTTCGGGAATAGTCCATGTCGTACCCTCGGCGTGTATGCCGTTCGTCTTGAAGGCACGCAGCACCAATGTACGGGAAACGAGGTAATCGGTGCGGTCGGTTCTTGAGATGATATGCTCCTTGTAGAGATTGTCATCGGCAACCTCTATCCACGTCCGGTAGGTGTTGATGCAATAGACCATCTGTCGGTATAAACTTTCTCTCATATGAAATTCATCAGCACGTCGGACTTGTCTTTCTTGTATTTCAGGAACCCGCTTTTGGAGTGAAGTTCCAAATCGAGGCATAGGTCCCCGTACATCTGCTCCAAAGAATCATAGATGGTAACAAGGATGCTGTTTACATTACCCTCCGTATCAGTCTTGGCGTTCATCTTGAACATCTGTCCGAAAGCGGGATTCGAGTATGCACAAGTGCTATGACCGAATTTTTCCGTCCGCATCGGGATATGGTGGTAAAGCGTGATCAACTCCATGTCGTCCTCGAACATATCCATTACTTCGTCCAGTTCGTAAGGGGTGCGCAACGGAAACGTAAGCAGCACATAGTCGCCGTAGAACTGCGGTTCTTCCATCGTCGTCACATCGAGCAACTGCGGAAGTTGCAGGGGGACGAATGCCATGAAGTCATTATAAAAATGTCGTAACATATTCATATATTTTTCTGTTGTCATATTTTACAGCGTGTGTATGAATGCTTCCATCAGCATTCCGGGCAGCTCGTCCAAGCGGTTGTCTCCTGGGTGCAGCATCCTGCCCAACTCTCTGAAAGCGTCGGGTGTCTGCGAGGCAAGCATATCGAGTTGCTCTCTTTCTTCGGCTGAAAGCAACGCCAAGCAGAAACCGTCCAACGACGAATAAGGCTGGAGAAGCATCCAGATGTAGGCTTGTGCCTGTGCCGGTGTCTTGACTTTTTGATTGCAGATGTCGTCGATACAGGTTCGGACATTCTGAATCAGCCTGCGGTTGGTGCGCATGGCCAAATAAATCATGGCATTGCGATAGGTGATGTCGTTCCGTTCGGCGGCAAGAAATACCTGTGCGCAGCATCGTTCCGTGTCATGCGTGATGTCGGAAAGATTCTCGCCGTCGAAATCAGGCAGACGTGAAAGGAATGCCCGGTACACAGCATCCTCCTTTTCGATAAAGGTCGTCAGGTCTGCCATACAATGAATACCGTAATCAATCGTTTCAGCAAGGGTAGCTCGATAAGTGGCAAGAATATGTTGTCGGTTTCTCTGACTGACGGGCTGGTTATCCAATGAGGCAAAGAACGGCCGGATTGTTTCAGCCACACGATGCAACTCTTTGTCTTCAAGATGCGGCGAGATTTGTTCTTTTACCCACAGTATATCCTTATAAGTGCGTGTTTGAGACAGCACCATCCGTGAAAATTCCATGCGGATGGAATCATGTATCTGTTCACACTCTTCTCTTACAGTGGAATGAAGCCGGCCAAGCGTATCACATTCGAGATACAGGAATACGGAATCCCTCAATGTTTGCCATTGCTTGAGGTGTCCGGTCAATTCTTTAATGGAGAGTCTTTTCTGCCTGCGTATGTCAGACAGGTATTCCCTGTATGTTCCGGCAGGGTCATTCTTGGCTTTCGCCAATCGTTTGCCATTGCCGTTGTCGCATGACGCGCATAGGAATACGGCAATCGAAACGGCAATTATTTTGGCAAAGATTATCGGCTGTTTTAAGTTCGATTTTGATGTTTTCATACTATATTATTTCGTACTATTTAGTGCAAAACTATATATTATTTTTGATACTTCGCATCCGAAAAACCGTATTTTGCGCATTTTTTAATATCGTACTTAATAGTATGATTACCAATGAAAACAAGTGAAGATAAAAACATGAAAAATGTACGATTTTCGTTTTTTAATATAGTATGATTCAGATACTCGAATAAAACTTGTATATTTGCACTTGTTATCATGAATATTGTATATTGATATGGCAAAAGTCGGTTATATATTCGAGGCGAATTCCTACGATGCGTTTGATGCGGATAAGGAATGGATGCGCCAGTACGGGTGTGTACAAGTGGTTGAAGAATCGGTCGGACACGAGACGCTCAGACCGAGATGGAAACAACTGATGTCGAATCTTGAAAGAGGCGACGAATTGGTGGTGTCAAAATTCAGCAATGCCGTGCGTGGTTTACGGGAACTATCGGCATTGATCGAGCTATGCCGCATCAAGGTCGTGCGTATTATCTCCATTCACGATAAAATTGACACCGACAACAAATTGTTTCCGGACACGACACCGGCGGAAGTATTGGCCATGTTCGGGGCATTACCGGAGGAAGTGGCTGTTTTGCGGAAGTCGTCAGATAAGATTATACGCCTGCAGCAGAGTATCAGTATTCCGATTACCAAAAAAAGTATGAGTAAAACTGAACGGGACAAAAAAATCGTGGATATGTATAACAATGGGTATTCAATCCGTGATATTTGGAAAGAGAGCGGTGTCCGGAGTAAAAGCACCGTGTACAGCATTCTCAATAAATACAAGGTTCAGCTTAACCGAACACCGGGACGCGTGCCGGGCATCCGGAAATAGAACTTATAAATCAAATATGGATATTGAAAATCAGTAGATTACTTGCGTAATTCATTATTTTTTCGTATCTTTAAGTTGGATATAACTATAAAAAATAAGACCTATGGGAGATATTATAATTTTATTGTTGGTATTTTTGGTAGTGGGCAGGCTCTTGAGGGGCGTCTTCGGCGGATTCAGTAAAAGCAGTTTTCGGGATGACAAATAAGTTTGGATTGTTATAACAGGCGGATATTTGTTAATTTTGCACCGTATTCATTAAAATCAAGAACAATATGACAAAAGCGGAAATTGTCGCTCAGATCTCACGGCAGAGCGGAATTGAGAAAACGGTTGTGATGACTGTGGTGGAATCATTCATGGAAAATGTAAAAGAGTCGATGGTTGCGGGAAACGAGGTGTTCTTGCGCGGCTTCGGCAGCTTTGTTATAAAACGGAGAGCTGAAAAGACGGCCCGGAACATTTCGAAGAATACGACAATTAAAATTCCCGCTCACAACATCCCTGCATTCAAACCTGCCAAAGCATTTCTGAATGCGGTAAAAGAGAACAAGTAGAGTATAAAAGTACAGATGGTGCAACAACACCGTAATGAGTAAAACAAAAGCGACCCAAAGGCCGCTTTTGTCGTGATAAGGCAAGGATTATTTCTTGCCTTTTTTCGCTGGTTTGGCCGGCTTTTCAGGAGTCTCCTCCTTCTCGACGGGCGGATAGAACTTGACGGCGACTATCACGATACGGTTGTGTTTCACACCGCTTTGGTCGCTCCATTCTTCGGGCTTGAAATACCCCTCGACGGTCAGCATCGTACCCTTGGTCAGTTGGTCGAACGACCCGGTGTTCTCGTTTTTACGCCACGCCTCAAAATTCATAAAGGCGGAAACGCGTTTGGATTCCTCGCCATTATTCTCCAGTCGGCTTACTGCCAGAGGGAAACGTGCTACACTTGCGTTGGTGAACTGACGGATTTCTGCATCCTTTCCTACGAAACCGGTTACTACGAAATTGTTTTCAATCTTTTTCATAATGAATTGTTTTTAGAAGTTATTAAATCAATTTTACGCTGCCTCAAAAAGTAGGTGCAGTTAAGGGAATGCACCAAGGCCGGACGCATCAATACTCTTTATTTTTGTCCGTAGGCAAAACCAGAAGGCTCGATAAAGGAAGATTGTACGGCTGTGCCATTGGTCAAGACTTCCAAAGTCGTTCCCGTCTGCATACTATCTTTGCATCGGAAAATGATGATGACTTCGGCGGAAAACTATTCTGAAAATGAGCGGAAAGCCGTAGTTGCAGGGGAAGTGAAAGAGCAATCCGTCCACCGGCACAATGGTGCGCGTTTCGGCTGTAAGTCCGCAGAATCGGCAGGGATTTTCGTGTAATTCGGTCGGACTGAATAGAGGTGGCTACAAACAGAACACTGAACTGACAACAGGTGGCGATACCGCAGAAGGGAATATCAACGAAGTGGCGACAAAAGGCGGAACGGGGTATCGGGGTGCTGCCATGTTCCCGTCCGGCAGAAAGAATAGGGGACAAAAGGGAAAAAGGAAAGAACCCTGCTTTTCGGAAAAGCGGACGGCAGCTTTTCACGAATGGCTGGTTTTTACAAAAGGATATGGCGCAGCCAAAAGAGAGAGATAGATGTAAAAAAGGGAATGCGGCGTGGCAGGAATGGAAGATTATCCCGTTCCTGCCTGTATCATCAAAATTCTGCCATGATTACCCGATGCTCGAAAATCTTTTTTTGATTACTGGGACGTCTTTGGCAGACCCATAGGTGATGCTTGCCATAGCCGAAGACGAAATAATCATCAAGACGTGTTTTTTCTTGTAGGCGTTCCATGCCGGTACGCAGTTCCGTTTCATCGGTTGAGAAAAGAATCGTGTTGATGATACGGAAGTAGAGTTCTGTTACCTCGTCACAATAAGGACAAAAGCTATGCTCAATCGTTGCTTTCATGTTTCTTTGATTTTAATTATACTTCTACTACGTCTTCTATTCGACCATACAAGACAGAGCGCAACGCAGTCTTGTCAATGGCGCAATACTCGGTGATATGTCCGTGCTGTTTCACGAAATATCGTTTGAGAACATCGGAGAAATCAAAGAAGTAGCCCATCAATGCGATACCTCTTTTGAAATGGATGCACTCTTTCACGTTTCGGGTAATCCAGTTCTTGTCTTCACGGCTCAACTTGTCTCCGTTATCAAGTTGTTCCCGTAACTGGTAAACCCTGCAGCCTTTCAGCTTTTCTAATTCGGGTACGTCCCATTGGACGAATTTCATTGCTACCTGTTGCATCGCTCTTGGATTTAATCGTAAATAATCACTTCATCACGGTACTCGACCACCTCTTTGCCACTGCTAAGACGTACCACTATTTTATTGCCGAAGTCGCCGACAACTGTTCCCTCGGAGTAGCCTTTATAGGGGGTAAGCAGGGTGCAGTGCGCACCTATAATTTCGCTATCTTTTTCGTATTCGTACATAGTCTTGTCATTTTAGGGTTACAACTTGATATCCCATTTACCCTGTGAGAAGATTCTGAAGCTCACGTATTCGTCTGCAAATTCGTAGGACAGAATTTTGATATAAGTTTTGTCTTTGGCTTCCAACGAAGCTATCAGCCTGTCGATTTCTTCTTCCGGATAAACCCAACGAGAGGTAAACTCCGCATCCACGCTATCGCTGTGTCTATTGACAAAGCCGTCAAAAGTGTCATCCAAGAATGCCTCTATCTTGTCGAGGTCTGCTTTGTTTTCCGTCCTTGCGTAGAAAATGTTTGTTGCATAGTTTGCCATAATCCTAAGTTTTAAGTTTTTTATTTTCCCTCTTTTAGCATTTCAGCTACTTTCGGGCTTGATTGAAAATTATGTCGCCTCAAAAGGTGTTATGGCTCTTTATGCAGGGTTTCACGACCAAATACGACCTCTGCAAAGCGGAGCGTGGAGATTTTGTCGGGAACCGTCAGGCTGTGACCTTGAATACAAGAAAGACATGACAAGTACCTTTGCGACACAATTCTCATCAGGCAGACCGAAAGTTGGGATGCGAGGATAAAATGCCTATGGCAGAAGTTACGATAAAAGGAACTTCCGTAAAATTGGGATGCAGCGAAAAAAGAAAATATCGGTGCGATTATCTTCTCTTTTGACTGTGAATATAAAAGTAAGGGGGAGAACTTCGGTAAAGGTTTAGTTTAGTCTATTAGCTTATATATATGCTAAACTAAAGTAAACTAAATATAGGCAGATATATTGGACTGCCTGTATAGGTGTTTTGAGGGAAATGGTTACCTTTGCAAAAAACAATGTTCCTTGAAAGAAACAGAGATTTGTCCTTTTTTCTTTTGGCTGTGGTTATTCATCCATAGATGACTGCAACAATCACTCTTGGCGAGAGGATGAAAATCGTGTGAAATGACTTGGAAAAATACTCAAAGTACGAACAAGTGAAGAGAAAGAAAGGTAGTGCAAATAAAAAAACAAGAAAATATGATAATTCGTGTTTCTGTTCCTAATTTGTTCCTTGATAAAAACACATCACAATATAAATTGTTAATTTATAAGATATTAAGATGTGAAATTTTGAGATATAACTAAATTTCTCAGATTTAAATTCTTTACCATCCATATAATACCGACTTACTTTTCCTTTTTCCCAAACATACAAGGCATCTTTAGGCTGTTCCGTTATATAACCATGTCCATCATTAGGGAGATCAACACCCACGTATTTCACTCGTATAAATTTATTATGGAAAATGGATGGATTCATCGAATAGTCTTCAGTAAACACCCTTTTGCCTTCAGCCAAAAATATACGATTAACATTATATTCATCACGCCATTCCTCGTCAAATGTGGTGGTTTTTCCTGAAGAAAAAGACAGTTTATAAAGTTCCAATCCTTTATACTTTCGCATGAATACCCGATTATTCTCATGGGTGTTCCTGTAAAGCGTCATATGCCCTAAACAGAAAATTTTATCGTAGGATTCTAACAAATCATCCGTTAAGAAGTCTTCAAGACATCCCATAATCAAATCCAAATCACAATACCCCCAAAACTTAAACTCTTCGAGATATTCCTCAAACAGATAACCATATGCCGGTTTGAAATCACATAGCTTATGAGGTGTTGGTATCGCCAATGGAAAATCAAAGCGGGACTGAACTGCCCTCTTGAAATTGTCATAAAGCATATAAACCACTTTGACATTTTCCGGATAATTGAATTTCGTATGGTCATCTGTAAAAATCAACCAATTGAAGCCTGGATTATATCGGCATGAATTCAGAAACAGTTGAAAATAATTGGGAAACTTGCCGAAATATGGGATTATAAAGCAACATTTTTTCATAATCTAATAGTTATTGACCGTTGGCTGGAATATGGGTTATTATTCAGAACTAACATCATATACATTACTGTCGTCACTATTGAGAACGTAATCTCAATAGAAGAAAGAACGAGCATGGTGTAGATTAGGCATATGATTGGGTATGAGAATCTATTTCCCATAGAGAGTTTTAGCATTTTTATCATCATTAAAACGTATGCAATACATCCCAGAATACCAACTTCAAGCATTAGGTTAAATAATCCATTTTGAGCATTGGGGCCAATACCGCTCATCTTTGTAAATAAATGAGCGTTTCCCAAACCATAGCCCCACAATGGACAATCCTGTAAAAGATTCGCAAGGGCAGCATATATTCCAAGTCGGCCAGTCAAAGTCAAATCCTCTCCCAAAATGTCAACTATGATAAATTCCATGATAGGATTATTAATAAATGCGGCTGTGAAGAAGAAAAACAGAATATTAAAGATAAAGAGAAATAATAGATAAGTTTGAATTTTGTATAATTTGACTTTCCATGTAACCTTGGTTTTGAATATGAGAAAATACATAATGACCGAACCTATCACAGCTGTTGAACATTGTGTCTTTAATGAAATGACTAATGAGAAAAACAATATAAACTTTAACCTCCTCTTGGATGTTATATCATGCTCGATTACTGGATGTAACATATAGTATAAGGCAGCAAGCATAATATTATTGTAACAGACATAAAACTTGTCTCCAACCAAATATCCGCTACCATCGGAGCTGTTGTAGACAATTGCATTTACATCTGACACCATTGTGTATGCCATGAATAAATAGAAAAAGTATTTAAGAAATAGCCTGTCTTTATTCACCCTATTCAAATACTGGAAATAGATCAGATATGAAAAAAACTTCAGTGCCTCATATACAGCATGATCTGAACGTGTTGCGGTTATTGTTTTGACCAATTGACCATCCCATGTCCTTATGTCAAATGATAAATTTGCATTTTGATAGCCTGAATAAATTATTATTACAGAAAATATCAAAGCACAGACGTTTAACCCTGTATAATTGTTTGGCTTAACATTTTTATAGATTCTATAATTTAACCCTATGAACAACAAGATACACCCATTGGATATCCAACCTGCCATGGTAGGGTTTGACCAACTTATATGATCAAACACCGTGTAGAAGATTGTAAATGTAGAGAATGCTAATTTATAATCCATGACAACGCATTTTATTTTCCTAATCTGTTTGCCATATACGGTTGTATGGCTCTAATTTTTCTTGCCCAATAGGAATTACGTAACTTATATTCATTGAATCTTTTCTTTATTGCAACAGAAAATCTTCTCCATAATGATGGCTTGAAATGTACATATGGCTCATTATCCAAGCTGAGGAGAAAATGTATCCACTGATTCGATATTTTTTGTATTGAGAATTGAGATATGAATCCGAGCACACCATTATAATCCAATTCATTTGAACCAAGTAATTTAACAACATAGTCACTGAGACTCTCTATATTATCATATAAGTTACCTTGATTATATATTGTATCCAAATAGCCGGGACATCTAATTGTAGTCACATGACAACCCATCAATTCCATCTCCACTGCGGTATATCCAAATGTTTCGGAAATTCCCCATGGGTTTGGAACTCCAACTTTACAGCGGTTCAATATGTCATATTTTTCTGCTCCCATAACGCCCATAAAATGAACTGATGGTAAAATCTTGCCATTTTCATCCGTGAGATACGGCATAAATTCTTCTTCATACTCTTGTTGGGCTATGCCCCACTTTCCCAGTTTTGCCCATTTCCCATATAAATGTGCAGAACCTATTACGTATAAATTCGCATCTGGTATTTCAGATAAAATCTTAGGCCACACTTGTGCAAGACAATGGAAACCTTTCGCCTTGTGTAGACTTCCGATATAAACTACATTATTTTTACGTTTGGAGATTGGATTTATATTACCTCTATACTTGTCAAGAATACGGGTCGGCACAGCATTGAAGATGAAAGTGGATTTGTTCCCCACGCAACTATTCCGCAGCAGGTCGTTTTGATGTGAACCAACGTTTACAATGCGTACAAGATTGGGGTAATGCGAAAACCTTAACTGCTCTTCCGGTTCAACAAAACAGTTTGCCCAAGCTATAAATCTGACATTATAGAAGTGTAAAAGAATATGCTCTTTCAACAGTTTTGCATCGACAATGACATAATCAAAACCATTTATTTGGGCATAAGTCAGAGCATTATGTAAACTTCCACATGCTTTTGTTTTTAGGCCTATAGGGAACTGTCCCTGAAGGTCACAAAGCAATACGACATCCAAATCAGACATTCTGCAAATATTTGATGCGATAAGGACAGCGGAATACTCACTTCCTCCTATTCCCGGATTCCCATCATTTACATTTCTCAAATCTCTATCTGCAAATCCTTTGTTGGGAATATAGAATGCAACTTTCATTTTTCTATGGCTGTTATAAGAAATTTCTTTGATTTTTCTACCAATGGAATTAGTTTGTTTGACACTATCCTGTAATTGATGTCTTCCATTGGTGGCGTACCATCTTTAGTTATTAATCGATTTTCCAAGCCAACCTCTCTTAATATGTTCTGCAGTCTCATGTTGCCGGGTTTTGAGACAACACAAAAGTTCTTCTGCAATATTAGAGAAAGTGCCAACCCATGGAATGACGTTGTAATAACGTAATCAGCATATGCTATATAGCCCAGCAAATCCAATGGACCGACATCTTGTTTATGCCGTCTTTTCTGTCGGCGTGATTCAAATTTTGCATGTATTTCTATGACTTCTTTCTTCCCTTTATAGGCTATGATGTCTGCCATAGATGAGGCTTCCGGCACTTCAGCCATATGATAGACTAGAATATAATTACTGATTTGGGGCCTAATAGCCATCTTCAAATAAATCTCAATAGATAAAAAGAATGTCGGGTCAACACAGACTAGTATATCTTTAGCGGAAATTTTTTTTAGCTCATTGCCAAATGTTTCTTCCCTCACAGATATGGAGTCGAATTGATTCAATGCCGCACTTATGCTTGCCTTATATTGGTAAAGTGTAGCTATGGCATTTTGTTCGCTACTGACTGCATATGATATTCTTTTTGCGGATTTTGGTAAAGCAAAATCAAGAAAATAAGTCTCATCATAACCATGTAGTAATGTGGTATTCCATACTTGATCGCTCCCCGTAATATATATGTCATACCCCAAATCTTTTCCTCTACTGATAGGTTGGGATAAATGCAGGTATTTTTTCCTAAAGGCAATATACTTCCTCTTTTTCACAATCCTATCTTTAACCGTAGGTATTCGAGTACACAACTTTGAGATAGACGCAAAGATATTCAACCTACAAAACAAACCGCGAAAACCAAAAATATAATACCCCCGCTCAATATTTTTACACCGATAATCGACTATTTCTACTTTGTGCCCTATTGACTCAAGTAATGTCTGTAACGCAAAACATTGGAGCACTGCTCCAAAATTTTCAGCGCGATGGAATGTAAATATCCCTATCCTCATTGTTTACATATTAGCTTTTTAATTATTCTACTACACTTTCTTTTTAATCTCTTAATAAAAAGATTAATCTTGCTCGGATTTTCTGTATTATCATACTTCATGTAAACATATTCAAATCCATATTTCACATAATCCTTTTCAAAAGCCTTATGTTTAGAGTGTATTTTAGTCGGATGTTTCAGGTTGGGTTGTTCACAATTAACCAGTCCTGTCGGTATAACTGTCATTCTATGTTTAACTTTATCAAAAATTTCCCTGCCCTTTTCTGTATTAACCAACACGAGTGAAACTCCTTTGTCATCTTTGTTAATCTCTGTATCAGTCCTCTCCCATCCCCAAAAATCAGCCAAAGTAATATCACTTGGTCTCTTCATATTGGTATAGGGACATTTACCACAAGATTTACGAATTATTATGTGTTTATAAAATAAGGTTGTAAAACTCATTTTTCTCTATTAACAAATTTAAACGTTTCCTGATGAGCCGCCCATCCGAATTCCTGCTTGTCACGAAAGTTTACCCAACAAATCTCAGCTCCTTGCTTTTTTTCCAAGTAAGCAAGGTAATCACGCCATACATACGGTCCCGGCACACCATGACACACAATGTCAACAAGTATAAGCCGCTCACGTAGTTTCCTTCCTATGAATGAATTCAACCCTGCCGTTTGACATGGAGTACCGGAGAATAATACTGTCAACCCGTTCTTCAGATCCTGCTTCACCTGGCAGAATATGCCCCTTATGTCACTTTGGACATACTTACTACCCTTAAACTCATTTCGTTCTTCTTTGGTAGTCGCCCGTTTGTGTATCACACGAAAGTGGTCTGTATAACCAACTCCGTAAACTACACCTCCTTGCTCCAATATGTAGTCGGAGATAGCTATAAACGCTGCCCCGCTTCGGCTGGTTTCGACTTCGGCCATATCCTTGTGCCGTGCTGCGTATGCATCAGGAATAGGCAAGTTTAAACTAGTGTCGTAGTGTTCATTGAAAGCACACACCTTTTCGCACAAGCCGCATTCCACGCATTTGCTCGAATCCACCACAGGGTAAAGAAACCCCATGTCATCTGGCTGCATAGTGATAGCGTCATGCGCACATACACTCTCACATGCCGTGCAGCCACAACAATCCGCCTTGTTTCTTATTTTTATCATTTTCTGAGAAACCTTGAAATGACTGATTTGACTTTGTATGCGACAAACTGGCGCTCCTGCTTGTTGCATCCGATATATAGAATCGATATTACTGTACACATTATCGATATCAAACATAATAGCAAGAAGTTGCCAATGTTCTCTTCCATTACCCTTGAAAAAGCTACAGGAACAACCGCAGCAAATAACGAGACTATGATTATGTTAGCATAGACCTTTACAAGATAATTCTTTGCAGACAATCTTATCATGCCCCTCAACATAATCAATCTAGTTGCAAGGCAGCATTGAGAAATGACAATCGCCACTATCAGCACCATTTCAGGAACACATCCCATTCTTAAAAGAATGTATGATGTAGGAAGGTTCAGCATCTGCAATCCTCCTACTATAATCTGATAGTTGCGGATATTCCCCGTCGCAAGCATTGCTGTTATCAGTGGATTTGAGATGGATTCAAGCATAGATAGAATCAAAGACAACTGGACGAATTCCACCGCATGTTCCGGCACAACCTTAAGCCATATCTCCAATAGGTAATGCGTATTCAGCAATACTGGCAGAGAGATGAGCAGCAGCATATAGAAAGACAACCGTGCACCTTGGTATATAAGTATCATTTGATACTGCCTATCACCGGAAGCATATGATTTGGTTATTTGGGGATTCAGGGCTGTCATGAAATTTTGCGAGAAGCCCTGAACTGCTGAAGTTACCCTTGTTGCAATCCCCCTTGCCGCATTGACAGCCGGCCCGCAAAAGAGGTTGATAACAATGTTTCCGCCATGATTGCTCAATACCCAAGATGCTGCACCCAGAAAATTCCATCCAGCAAATCCAAACATCCTTTTCAAGAGAGAACCGTCATAAATGAAATGATATGAACACTCTTCAAAATTGCGTTTACAATATATACCATATATGAGCCTTATGATAATTGCAATGCAACATATCAACATGGCATAAAATATCAATTGGTCTATAGGCGAAACTGCTATTAAGAAAGCCACTCCAAGTTTGCTTGCAGCTTCAAAAATACTAATGTAGGCAAATGCAGACATTTTTTCATGCGCAATGATGCTTGCATTGTATGGCACACTTATCAGGCTTATCGCAAAAGTCAGAAGGGAGAACTGGAAAACCCAGCTTGCTGCCAGCATTCTTCCATCTGGAATATTCATTTTGGCGTTCAAAAACCATACGCCGACAGTTTCTGCCAAAATCACAATAATAAGGGCAAGCCCTATTTGGATGGTCACAGATGAAGAAAACACCTTATTCAGGCTTTCCTTATTTCCTGTACCAAGCTCAAACGTTATGAATCTTGTAATGGCAGCAGACAGCGACCCTGATATGACAGAAAACATGGCAACCACACCACCTACGACATTATATATTCCATAATCTTCAACTCCCAACGTGTTCAAGACCACCCTGCTGGTGTAAAGGCTCACAATCATAGTGAGCAACATTCTGAAATAGAGCAATAGAGTATTCTTTGCTATGCGTTTATTGTTTTCCGAAGTGTTCATTCTCTAACTTTCATTTCCGCCTTTCAGAGGCGGCTCCCTTAACAACATTGAATTACAATTTCTATTTTCTCGCCACTACAAATCCAAAGCTAGCTTAACATGACCTTACTCATTGAGGCCTACTAAAAACATCTCGGTTGCTGACCGGCATAGCTACAAGCGACAGCGACAATACCAATGCTGCCCTCTTGTGGTATCTAAAGAGCAAATAAAGTGAATATTTAGTTTTCTGAATCGTAAGTTCCACCCAATATTGACTTCGGTCGTAATAAATGCTGTTCTAAGTTCCAGCACGTCGCTTATGAGAAGTCCGGTGAAGCAACAAAACAGATAGGCGTTCTTTATATCTTGCCGCTCTGTAGGTTTCGTTATCAAGGCCTTCATATCATCAATCGTCAGGTACTCACGCGTACTATGAGGCTTTTTATCTTGTCCGCATTACAGATTATATCGAAGGTATTCTCTTTTATTAAGTCCGCCGGTGGGCGACATCCAAGCATCCGCTGAATATACAGCAGCAGTTGTAAGCTGAGAACTTGGTAAATTTCTTTCCGCCACGCGCATAAGAATCCGTGGCAACATAGCAAAAAAATCCAATACAAAATTTCTTGTTTATCATGTCTAGCGTCACTTCATTCCCCGCGTATGCGATCAATAATCTTGATGACAAACCTTATTTGATAGTCATCTTACTCGCCATGCTTCTCCAAAGTGGGTATTCATCCAATCTAAAAGCTTCACCTTCCTACTGTAGCGCTCAATATTGATGCAGGCTTCTCCGCAGGTAAATTCTAACACCAGCTTCTACTTGACGAGATTCGCTGCATCAAGTATAGCCTGGTTCTGCATCTTGGCATTGTTGTCCGTTTCCGATACCTGGTACATCTCCAGATACTCACAATATCTTCGGCCGTCACGACAAAAATATAGGCAAAGAATATTGTTCCCGTTACTCAGTTCTTTAGCTCGTAGTCGTGCCGGCTCCTTCATTTTGGCATTTGTTTTTGCTAACATGCTTCTCGGATTTTGGGGTTATTGTTGTAAGCAAAAGTACAAATTCTTTACCTCCTCGAGAAACAAAATAGGAACAAAAGTAGAGCAAGAAACTGCTTAATAACAGAAAAACAATTCAAACAACTGAAATAAAAAGTATTAATGTAATACCTTTATACCAGTGTATTATCTTTCATTATCTTGGAGTTTCTTGCATTTAGAAAGTGTCCTCACTATGTTCGTAGATGATTAGGGCGACGCGTTGTTTCTTTATTTGACGGGAAACGTCAATGCCGCCAAACAGGCTTTTCTAATCGGCCACGCCTTCTTCATGGCGGAGTGAGTTATATTGTCTAAAATACAGGGGGTGATGTTTAACCGAAGTTCACCACCATACGCCGGGAAAAGTAGCTGTTGAAAAATCACTCTGGCATGTAACATATCGTGCAGGAAGCAATGGCGGGAAGACTTGCGAATAAATTCGTGTTGATAAGTTATATTACTATTATCGTGAATTGCGCGAATAAGTTCAAACCACCTCGACATACTCGGGGCTGACGTCGACGCCGACGGAGAGGAGGTTGGGCAGCTCTACGAGCAGGCGGCGGGTGCGTGTG
>ERZ779673.467-NODE-467-length-18555-cov-2.261459_pt1 | contig 18555 bp, 5 predicted proteins | sample MGYA00511956_ERZ779673 | MGnify/ENA primary metagenome ERZ779673 (study PRJEB29588, sample SAMEA2152065) | human gut metagenome | biome: human gut; feature: human-associated habitat; material: faeces | place: Denmark | collected 2008/2010 ... | reverse complement strand
CAGATTATGGGCGGTCAACTTGAAGCCACAAGTCTTAGCATTTTGCCACTTATGCTGTTTTTCTTTATCTATGAGTTAATTTTTGTTAAACTACCTAAAAAGAAGGTAGGCGCGCTGTTGTTTGGTGGGCTTGTTACCTTTGTTGGGCTGTTTATGTTTTTGTTTGCTATCGAGTTTGGCTTCATTGAGATGGGCAGGGCGCTGGGCACGTTTTTATCTACCAAATCGGCGGCGATTGTTATAATTTTTAGCGTTGTTTTGGGTTTTATTATCACCTTTACAGAACCAGCGGTTATGATTTTGGGGCGCCAAATAGAAGACGTTACGGGCGGGCATATCAAGGCCAAAACCGTTTTGATTTCAATCGCGATTTCGATGGCGTTAGCAGTGGGGCTTAGCGCGCTTAGGATTGTTTTTAACATCAATTTTGTTTATATCGTTGCGGCGGGATATGCTGTTGCACTTATTCTTATGCTGTTTTCAAGCAGTTCGTTTACTGCCATCGGGTTTGACTCGGGCGGCGTTGCAAGCGGGCCAATAACGGCGGCGTTTATCTTGCCTCTTATGCTGGGGCTGGCTGATGGTGCCGAGGGGTTTGGCGTTATTGCGCTGGTTGGGCTTATGCCAATTATTGTGCTTCAAGTTTTGGGTATTGTTTATCAAGTTCAGCTTAAATCTATCGCACGTAAAAGACAGAAACAAGCGCTTAGAATTGCGTATGAGATGGAGATGCTTAGTAACATTGACGCGTTAAAGAAAGAAAGTTTGCGCGCTAGGCGAAAAAAGGAGAAACAAGGTGAAACAGATTAAAGAAAAGCGCTTTAAACTGCGCGATGTTGACGGCCTTAAAATGTGCGTGTTTATCGTCAAACGCAGCAAGGAAGACGAGATAAAAAAAGACCTTTTGACGCTTGGCGGAAAGGTTTTATCAGTGTGCCCAGGGGTGGGCGTGTCGCACTCATCCATGTTTGAAGCGGTAAGCAGGACGGGCGACCCATGTGTGGTTATTTTTGCGGCGGTAAGGCGAGAAGACGCGCGAAACATTATTGCGCAGATAAGCCTTAAAAACGAGATTTTTTTGAATGGTAACGGGCGCGCATTTGACGTTGACATAAGCGGATATCTTGGTGCAAAAGCGTTGTTTTTATAGGAGGATGGTATGGAAATCTTTGACGAAATTTTTGATAAAAACGATTATAAACTTGTTATTGCTGTTGTGGCGCGCGGGTACTCGGGCGAGGGTATTAATATGGCTAAGGCAGCAGGCGCAAGCGGGGCAGTTGTGTTGTCGGGAACGGGCGCGGGCGAAAGTCAGCATACCTTTTTTGGCCTTACCGTTAACCCAGAAAACGAGGTTATTTTAATCGTGACCCCGCTTGACATTGTTGTTGACGTTATGGAAAATATCTATCGCGCCGTTGACTTTAAAAGCCGCGCAAGAGGGCTTGTTTTTGCTTTGCCTATTGACGACGTAACGGGTATGAGCCACGCAAAAGTTGAGGAAGAATAGAACCTGCGAGGCGGTGAGTGTAAATATGTTTGCGCGGGTGTAAAAACAACAATATTGGAAATAAGCATCCACATTTCAACTTTCAACTTTAATAATGCGCCGCATTTAAACTTTAAACTTTAAACTTTAAACTTTAAACTTTCAACTTTAACCTTTAATTTAATTGCTGTGAAAATTATGTAAAAAAAGTTGGAAAATTGTCTAAATTATTTGGATAAAAATTCTTACTATGTTATTATATAATTAATTATTATCAAAGGGGTGTTTTGCGGCTAATTTTATTTTGCCTTGCAAATACTAGTGATAAACCAAACCGAAAGAAGGGTGACAAAGTGGGTAAATTAACAACGTTTGGATTAAAAATTTTTAACGCATTAACCGCAAGCCGAGGGGGCGCGGGCGGATCTATTGATGGCAGTTATGGCGGCGTGGCTTCGCGCGGCGGAAACAGCGGCACTTTTGGCGACCAAGGCAATGTTGAGTCTGCCAATGTTGTTTTAGAGTTTCTTTATTCGATTTGGCGCTTTGTTGCTAACGCGGTTGTTACTGTTATTTATACCATTGTTAAATTTGCCCTTAATATCGTTGATTTTGTTCAGTATTTTGTTCAAAAACTGATTGGGATTGACTATTGGCAAAACGCTAATAGTGACCTAAGCAAGCTAGGCGAAAGTGACATTTTGCTTAGATTTCTTTTAAGCAAAGAGGTTATAAGGGTTTTTAAATACATTGTTATTATCTCAATCGTTTTGTTAATAGTTTTCTCTATAATTGCTATTATCAAAAGCGAATACGGCACGGCGGTTACGGGCAAAACGGGCAAAAAGGGCATCCTAGTAAACGCCCTGAACGCGATTTTTCTTGTTATAATTATTCCGGTTATGCTTATTTTTGGCATACTTGCAAGCAACGCGGTTTTGGCGGGGCTGCTTAATGCTATTAAACCTGAAAACAGCAGTCTTACCCTTGGTGGCCAGATTTTTACGGCCTCGGCCTATGGCGCAAACCGATACCGAAATTATGCCGATGCGGACGAGCGAAACCCCGCAACGTACACTTACACATTGGCGTATGACGTTGTGGATAACGGCACCAGCGTTACGTACAAAATTGCTTCCAATATTCCAACTGAGCAAAATTCGTGGACGTATACGGTAACAAAATACGACGACAGCGGAAACGAATCGGCCGACGGTGAGCCAGACCCAGTTGGCCATATGATTACTTCGTCGCAAGAATACACGCCGATTTCAACCCAAACGCGGTATTACACATTTAATTCGCTTTTTGACCCAATCAAGCCAAGCGATTATAACAGGTTTAACCCGCTTTACGCATTTATGTACAGCCTTGAAGAGGTGAATAAAGACGGGACGGATATTGAAACAAAATGCTATCTTGCCAAGTTTGACGGGACGGGCGAGAATAAGTCAATAGATAAAATCGCCAAATACCATTACCTTAAAAACGTGCTTGGCGCTCAGATAATAACAACCAACCTTGCAAAATGGTCACAGGTTAATGTTCTTGGGCTTGACATAACGTTTAGCGAACTTTGGGAGGCGCTTAACGTTGGCATAGACAATGTTCTTAGTGGCAACAAAGAGGGCTGGACTTCAACGGGTATTGTGCTTGATAATCTTGACCAAAACCACATCCTTATCCGCTGCGCTTATCGCACGTGGAACTATGCGCGCGCATATAAAAGCATAACCAGCAACTTTGATAATGCACTAACGGCCAACGAGGTTACGTGGACTGCGCAATCGGGCACAACGATTGTTGGTAATTATTACACAAATAATCAGGCTACATGGACGCGGTTTGACGGCGGCAGCAACATTGGTTTTGTGGCGCTGCCAGAAGAGTATGAGGTTATGGCCGATGTTATGGATTGGGCAGTTAAAAACAACATCCAACTTCATATAGTTAACAGCCAAAGCGCGCTTATTGACTGGGCGTCGGCGGGTGTTAATGAAAACAACTATAAGCTTTCGGCGGGCACAACGCCAACTCAACTTTGCGTTCAGTATGCGTCAGGCAAAACGGTTGTGTATATGCCAACCACGGCTGACACCGAAGAGCAGGGCGCGATATTCCTTGTCTGCTTGTATAACAGCGCAACGGGCAAATCCCTGCCGGTTGTTCCTAACATAACCTATGACAACGGCGCGGCGGGCACGGTTCAATTCCATTCATCTATGCTTGGCGATGACCAAAAGGGGCTTGTTATCGCGCGCGGCGTTTTTGATAACAGTTACACCGAACAGCCAACCATCATAACCTCGCTTTATTCAACCGATAATGGCAAAACAGTGTCGTCTAACTCGGCCGTTTTTGCAGTAATTGAGAAAAGCGATACAACAACTAACACACTTACGCAAGGCGGGATGTTTGAAAAAATCACCCTAAATGGCGAGGGGATAACCCAACTTGGCGCGGCTGAGGCGGGCAGCACCCTTTACGGCGTTGGGTACACGCTTGGCACAACTATTGACGACCTTGACGATTTTGCTAACAACAAACTTGACGCGCTTATTTCAGCCGCTGCGGCGGGGTACACCAAAACCGTTACGGGAATTGACACGGCCAAGATAGCGCACTACGTAAGCAACACGGCCGCCAACGTTTCATTTGATATATATATTAATACTAATAAGATTGTTATTATATCTTATCAAAATCTTTTAGCGAATGAAACCGCCGTTTCAGCCAAAGACGCGTTAAAGGTTGGCGCAGACTTGGTGGGCAATGTTTATGTTAATCTTCGTGGCAAAACATTTATGATGAAAGAGGGTAACCTTGACGGTCGCGGGTATTATTATATAGACGGCGTCACTAGGTTTGACCAAACCGAATATAAGTTTAGCCTTTATAACGCGTTTGCATTTTATGAGGACGTTGGTGGCGGATTTATTAGAAATAATGTCCTTGATCTAAGAAAAATTGGTAAAGACGATATTGATACTCCTCGCGCGGATATTCTTGGCACATTAAAGGTGCTAACAAGCGCGGTCAACATTGAAAATTCAAGCGGCACCAAAATTCTTTCGGGTGTTGACTTGATTGAAAGTGGCACATCTAAATACAGTACGTATAAGGTTTATCTTAACGGCGAAGTGGTTATGCAGGTAACCTTTTATGACGTCAATAAGGGTAACGAACTTACAAGGCTGAGCTTTGACCAAGTTATCGGCCTTCGAGGCACAGATGCAAACGGAAACTATATCCAAGAGATAAAGGTTGGGGCAAAAACATATTATTCAGTTCCGGTTTACACAGCTGAGGTTGCCCAAAAGGGTGACAGGCTTAAACCGGTTGAGGTATCTTTCTCGCAAGACAAGATTAAGTCAAGCATAATTTCGGCCGACCTTAGTGTTGTTAATGGTTACAGATTCTATATAAAACTATTGGGCGGCGCAATTCACACAACGCAAGATGACCTTGTTGCGCGCGCAAACAACAGCACAATCGGCCTAACGTATAACGACTTTTCGCTTGTTCCACTGTCAAGCCGCGTTTATCTTAATAACATCTATTCACCAGCTGATATTAATATTATCGTTTTGATATTTGCAACGGTGTTGGTGTTTAAAATACTTATGCAAAGCGCGTGGGGGATGATAAAACGTATCTATGACATTGTTATCTTGTTTATGGTTATGCCGGGGTTTGCGTCTACCATGGTGTTTGACGATAAGCGGTTTAGCAAATGGAAAGATAACTTAATCAAATCAATATTCAGTGCGTATGGCGTTATGATTGGCCTTAACATCTTTTTCGTTTTGGTGCCAGTTATCAGCAACGCAACAAGCAATATCTTTACAAAGGCTGACCTGCCTGAAACGATAGCAAGCAACCCAATATTCGCGCGGGTTGACCTGCTTAACGAACTTGTTAGCCTTATGTTTACGCTTGTGGCGCTGACACTTCTTCAAACGCTTCCGGGGTATATTTCGGGTATGCTTGACTTTGGCGAAGTTTATGGTGACGGCGAAAAAGTTAAAAAGAGCGTTGATAAGATGATTAAAGATACGGGCGACACCGTTAGTGGCCGAAACGCTAAAAAGAAAGTTGACGAGATAATTGGCCGTGACCCTAAAACGGGCAAGGTTAACTTTACGTCGGGCTTGCTTGGAAGCTTCATTCCGGGTGGCTCGCTTATGAGCAGTTTTATGGACAGCCGCAAAAAGGCCGCACAGGCAGCACAAGAAAAGGCCGCTAAAAAGTCAGCAGGTGGAAGTAATCCAATGGCAGCAGCCAGTGAGGCGAAATCGAAGTCAACAGATACTGCTAACAGCGCCGCACACGCATCAAGAAGTGATACATCAGGTACGGCTAAACGTATTGATAAAAGTGAAGACGAGAATATCAAAGACGGAACGGGTACTAACAACAACAATATGGCCGCATTCGTTAACAAAGATAAGGCCGAGAAAGATGCTAACAACGCTATGGCAAGGTTTATTAACAGTGACCCTAATGACAAAAACCGTCCACTTTATTACCGAGATTACGCCGATGCGACGGATAACCTTATGAAAACCAACGTTGGCAACGCAATGGCAACGGGCGGCGGGTCGTTTGACGTTAGTGACCGCGACGTTAATAATATGGCGAAACATCTTGGCGATAAATTTGAATACACGGCGTACCGCACGGGCAATAAAGACGCTGAGGGCAAAGACGTTTGGTCAGTTAGCATCCGTGAAAGGACTGACAATGGTCAAATGGCTAAATTTGATGAGCGCTTAGGCAGGGTAGACAAAGCGATTGACGAGCGCAAGTCTTGGATAAGCGATTTTGACTTTACCAGCGACCAAAAGAATCAAAACGACTATAAGTCTGCTTGGCAAACGAAGAATGAAGCAAGTAATAAACTTACCAACCTTGGCATTGAAGAAAACAAACTTAGAATGCAGGCTGCGTCGGGCATTGATACAAGCGCTGAGCTTAAACGCATAGCGGCAGACAGAATGCAAATAAACAACCAAATTGCAGCGGCTGACAGCGTAATAAGCGTGTTTGAACAGAAACAAAATGCTATTGCGGGGAAAGACAGGGCAAAGGTTGAGGCCGAACTTTCAAACATCGTTGACAAACGCAAAGAGATTGAGGGCAAAAAGTACACTGCGGGCGTTAACGCAAAAGCAAAAGCGTTTGAAACAGACCGAGATAATGCGATGGCAAGATACGCCGCATCAACCAAGCAACTTAACAACGTTAACGGGCTTGAAAAGGCGCTTGGGTCGGGCATTGACCAGTCTAATAAAGACAGGGCGGTTAATACCTATATTAAAACCTATTACGGCAATAAGACACAGGCCGAGCAGGACAAGGTTAAGGCAGATATTTCAAGCGGTAAATACTTTGAGGCAACGCGAAACAACTTACATCAAGACCTAGCGCGTCAAGAGGCTATCGCAAATGGCGCACAAGTTCAAATCAACAGAATTAGGCACACAAACGTAAGCGCACCTATCGGCGCAAAACAGCCTCAGGGCACAACGCCAGCAAACACATCAACAAGCGCAGGCGGGGCAACGGTCGCAAATTACCAATCACTTGCTAACCCAGCAACGCCAAAACCAGTAGCGAAACCTACTATGAAAACGCGCATAACGAATGTGGGCAATAGTATTAAAAACACAGCAAAAGGCGCGGTAACAAGCGTTCAAAATGCGGGCAAATACGTAAAAGAAACGTTCACGGGCAAGCGCAGTCAAGGTGATAAACTTGGCAGTCTTTATCGCAAGCACGAACGCGCAATCGCAAATGGCGACACTGAGCGCGCAGCTGAAATCGGCGCTAAGATGGTCAACGTTGCGGGCAAAAGCCAGCAAATGCGTGAAAAGGCAGACACGAACTTTATCAAAAAAGTCAACCGCACGCTTAACACGAACTACACAACGATTGAAGAGGCGCAAACCGCAGCGTCGGTTGGAAAGGTAGCGCCAAAGGCTAAGGTTAACCCAGACGGGCACGTTGTTAAGCCGTCTGCGCAGGTGCAAAAAGAATTAACCAAGGCTGAAAACAAGCGCAGGGCAGTTAACCAGTCATCTAAACTTGGCACGAATATTCACGCGTCTAAGGTTGATGACCAGCAGTTTGCGATGGGGCTGACCAAGCAATACGCAAGACAAGGCTTAAATGAAGACCTTAAAACTTATGGCGACGCGGTAAGTAAGTCAACCACCAAAAAATCTCGCAAAAAGGTTGACGCGGCGGGGCTTAGTAACGCTAACCGCGCGGGCGCATACACGGCCGAGATTAACCAACACGGCTCAACAAAACAAAAGAAAAAGCTTGAAACACAGCAAACCAAGCTTAAAAACACCAAATCGGCTAGGTCGATAAAAGCGCTTAACACTGACGACCATATCTAAATGCTAGATTAAACCTACAAAAGTTAAGGGGGAGGCAAGCCCTTCCCTTTAACCCAATTTACTTAACAAAACTTAACAAATGTGCTTTATAAAACTATGCCTTTATTGGCGAATCAAGGAGAAACAAAATGGCAGATAATGGAATGAAGTTAGTTCCTAAAAAAACCAAGGTTCAAACCCAGTTTTACAAAAACCTGACCCTAACTGATGCTATCATAGGGCTTGTGTTTTTGGTTATATTGGGCTTGGTATTTTTGAGCAACTTTATTACAAGAGACAAACTTATAATCGGGGGAAGCGTGTTGTTTGTTGCAGTGATACTGTTTCTAAACGTTGGGCCTGAAACGCGCGCATACCAAGCAATTGGCGACCTGTTTAGGTATCTTTTTGGCGTAAGATCCTTTAAAAAACAGCGAATTGCAACGCGGAAAAGCGTTAACTCGCTTATGCCTTATGCTGAAATTTTAGACGATGGCACGATAGACTATAAAGAGTATTTCGCAAGCGTTATCGAACTTAACCCAGTTGAGTTTTATATGATAGCGCCAAGCCGTCAGCAAGCCTATTGCTCGGCCATTGACCACGCGATTAAAACCATCTCGCCTGAGCAAGTCGTTGAGCTTGTTAAGGTAAGCAGACCGATGGTTCTTGACAACTATATCGCAAACGAAGAGCAAAAGGCCAAAAACATCATTAACAACATCGACAACGGCTCAACCAAAGAGGAAGAGGCGGTGCCGCGTATTGAAATCATTGACGCGCGTGTTAACTCGCTTGTTGCAAGCAACGTTGGAAGTGCCAATGCGATTATCAAAAATCACTATTATCTTGTTTTGTTTGCCAACACGCAAAAGGTTTTGCAAAGCACGATGAATATGATTATCAACACGATTGAGGGCGAAACCAACGGCGTCCTTGCGTGCAAACTTTTGGGGCAGAAAGAGGTTGCGGTTTTCTTGAAAAACACGTATACTGACGATTTTGACGAGCGTGAGGTTAACGACATTGCGCCAGAAGATTTAATCGACTGGATTATGCCTGAAAAAATCACCTTTTCAACCCTTAAACAAACAATTGACGACAAAAGTTATACCACGTATCTTTTGGCTGATTATCCAATAATGGTGCCGCTGGCGTGGGGTAGGTCTTTCTTTGGGCTTGATGGAACAAAAGTTGTTGTTAAAATGAAGCCCGTTCAGCAGGTGGAGGCTGAAAAGCGCCTTGATAAATCTATCATGGAAATGGAGATTCAGGCGTCAAAAAGAGGCAAGGCGTCAACCGAACTTGATAAATACACTCACCTTGAAACGCTACGTGAACTTATCGTTGCTTTAAAACAAGGTAACGAGATGCTTTTTGATACTAACATTTTTATAACCGCCAAAGACGAGGTGCGAAAGGCAACGCGTACGCAAATTATGCGCGCGGGGTTTAGGTACAGCGAGATGTTTGGCAAACAGCGCGATTGCTTTATTAACGGAAACATCAGTAAGCGTGACACGCTTAAAAAGTATGAGCGAGGCATCAACAGTTCAACGCTTGGCGCGATGTTCCCGTTTGTTAGTGACACCGTGCAAGACCCTAAGGGCTTTTTCTTGGGCTATAACAGTGAGGCCGTGTTTATTGACTTCTTTAAGCGTGACAAAGAACGCGTTAACTCTAACATGGTTATCATCGGTAAGTCAGGTTCGGGTAAATCGTTTGCAACCAAGGCAATCCTTAGCCACTTGGCCAGTGATAACAGCAAGATATTCATTCTTGACCCCGAGCGTGAGTATGACAAACTTGCGCGCAACCTTAAAGGTAAGGTTATTGATGTTGGTTCGGCAAAAGAGGGTCGAATTAACCCGCTTCAAGTTATAACCGGCCTTGAAGATGAAGACGCCGAGGGGCAAAACGTGTCTCTAGCGAGCCACTTGCAGTTCTTGGAGGCCTTCTTTAAAATGATTTTGGAAGGTATCACCAAAGACGCGCTTGAAGTTTTAAATGAAAGCATCAAAAACCTTTATGCGGCGTTTAACATTAACAACAACACCGTTATTGCAGACTTAAAGCCAAGCGATTTCCCTATAATGCAAGACCTTTATGTCTATATAAGTGCTGAATACGAACTTGCAAAAGATGACTATGTTAAAAACAACCTTAAAATCATAAAAACTTATCTAAATAGGTTCGCAGAGGGCGGCCGAAACAGTATGCTGTGGAACGGTTATTCAACGATAACGTCAGACGAAAACTTTATCGTGTTTAACTTTCAAACGCTGCTTGCTAATAACAACAACGATATTGCTAACGCGCAAATGCTTTTGATAGTAAGATGGCTTAACAACGAGATCATCAAAAACAAAGACTTTAACGATAAATACTATCCGGGTAACGGTAACCCAGACGCAAGAAAGATTATCATCGCGATTGATGAAGCCCACGTGTTTATTGACCCTAAAAAAGACACGGCGCTTGACTTTATGTATAACCTTGCTAAGCGTATTCGTAAATATAACGGTATGCAAATCGTTATCACCCAAAACCTTAAAGACTTTACGGGTACGCCAGAAATTGCGCGAAAGAGTCAGGCTATCATCAACGCCAGCCAATACTCTATGATATTCAGCCTTGCGCCACATGATATTAACGACCTTATCGCCCTTTATGAAAACGCGGGGCAGATAACCGAGGCCGAGCAAGACATCATCGTTTCAAACCCTCGCGGGCACGCATTCTTTATGACGGGGCCATATGCACGAACGCGTATGGAAATTGTTGTTACACCAAACATCGTTAATATGTTTGATAAAATCCGTACGGGCGACAGCGACATTGTTTATGTTGACGACGAAAACGAAGACGAAGTTGACGCCGCCAAAAACGCCATCAAGGCTGACGAGGGCGACGAAACCCCAATCGGCGATGGCAATAAATAGCGCGATCTAATAAATATGGTGGCGGGGCACACCGCTGCCAAACCAAAGAATTATAAATCGAAGGAACACTTCATGATTAAACTTAGTGGGATTATGTTAGGCTTGTCAAAGATGGCTGCGTCGGGTGGCCGTCTTTTTGCGGCTGACCGCACGGTTATTGACACGATTGATAACGGCACGGTTGCGCTTGGGGTGTTTTCTTCTATTCTTAGTTGGCTTGCTAATCTTATTCAAACATTTATCTATACGGTTTGCAAGTTTGCTTTGAATATTATGGACTTTTTTCAAGTGCTTGCTTATAAACTTATCGGCGTTAAAATTGGCGACAACACCGAGGTGCTTGACACGTCAAGCCCATTGTTTAAGTTTCTTTTAAGCAAGCCTGTAACAAAAGTTTTTATCTCGCTTTTGATAATCGCGGTTGTTTTAATAATTCTGTTTACGATTTTTGCGATAGTACGAAGCGAGTATCAGTCAGCAACCAACAAAACGGATGACAAATCAAAGTCGCGCATATTCAGGCGTGTGGTTCGCGCGCTTGGTGCGATGGCGATTTTTCCCGCTGTGTTTGTTGGCGTGCTTATCTTAGTCAACGCGATTTTAGGAAGCATTTTAACGGCGCTTAACCCGAACCCTAACGTAACGGTTGGGGGCAACATCTTTATTTCGTCAGCCTATGGGGCGAATAATTATCGAAACTATGCGCTGGCGGGCGAACGTATCCCAATTCTTATCAACTTTGAAGACCCTTGTATGTACACGCTTGACGCGGCGTCGGGCTACACTACTGACGAACTTAACAATATCTATTCAAGTTGGGAAGAAAAGGGCAGGTCGATTTACAGCCGTTTTGCCTATAATAAGTTTGACACTTTCAGTGACACGCTTTATTACAAAAATGGCAACATCCGCAACAAGGCCGATTACAACGACTTTGAAAAGTTTGTCTGCACGCCAGAGCAGTATCTTGTTATGGCAGATTTCATAGATTATGCCGTGGCGAACAATTTAACTTTCTATATTAAAGCCTATGACGACGAAGACGTTGACTGGGGGTACGTAAGCGACGCGGTTTATAGCCCGCTTACACGCTCGTTTACCATAAAATACGCCAACTCTACGGGTAAGATGGGTGATGAAGACTATTACAGCATCACCTATCAAGCAACCGATTTTGATTTCGACACGCCAATTCAGGCCGCCTTGCAATCAATCATTCAAATCCTTTCGCTTGACGAGTTTAGTGACTTTAAGTTTAGGATGCTTGAAAGGCTTGATGACGGCGAGAACGCGGTCGGCTGGAAAACTGAAAAAATTAATTTTAAACTAAGCGCGGGATACAAAACTAACCCAACGGCGCTTGACCAATTATTACTTTATGAGTATTCGCGCACGATACCAAGCAACACGCTTCGCGATTACACGCTTTATGACCTTGAAAACGGCGTAGATTTAAAGGTGTCAACGCTTATTAACACTCGCTTTGTTGGGAGCATAAAAGAGTATGTTGAGTATTCGCGCCAGTTAGTTTGCCTGATTAACGGGTCATATTATCTTGTTTCAAGCAAAGAAGAAGTGGTTGATGGCAAAAAAACCACGGTGTATGAACTTGACCCAACCATCCTAAATAAACTTACCTACGTTGGTGCAAGTGAGGTTGATGCCAGCCAAGATGGCAGCGAAGACGTTGTTTATGTTAAAGGGCTTAATAAATACGTAAAACTTGAAACTGACAGCGCGGGCAAGGCGACGCTTTATGCAGACCTGCGCGCCAACTTTAACAGCGGCGACGCGAAGTATGACGACGTGTATAAGGCCGACGGCGACCTGATTTTTAGTGGCAAAAAGATTTATGTTGACACGATTGAAGACCTGTGCGTAACGGGTACGTGGACAGAAAAAATAACCAACGACCTTAAAGTTATATATAAAGACATCAACATCAACAATATGATAAACACTGACCAATGGCTTAATGCGCTTGGCCAGATGATTGGCGACAAAGATTATCTTACAACCGAGGCGGGCAACTTTGCGCAGACAACGGCGACGTTTAACACCTCGCTTATTCACCCGCTTGGCCTGATTTTAAGCGAGTTGTTTTTAGGCGACGTAATCAAAGGCGAGTATTATAACAGTTATGCTGACTATATCTATCAAAGCGCGTACGACGAGGGCACGATTAAAGCCTTGCTCGTTAGCCTGATGGGCGAGGATGATTATCAGGCGGTTTACAGCCAGTATCAAACCTTTATGGAGTTGTTTAACTGCCTTATGAGTTCGGTGCTTGACGAGGTGGCCTTTAACGAGTTTTTTGAAATAGTAAGCAGCAAAAATCAGTCAATTCAACTTTATACGTATAAGGCGTATTTGGCAAGCCTGATGCTTTCAACCGATATGGGGAATTATCTTTATAACAGCGCTGAGGTCATCTTGAATGCCAACAATGTTAACCGCTTTATCCTTGAAAAAACCTTTGAGGACGGGAAGCTGGTTGGCTCTGCATTGTCGTCATATAAAGAAATCTTAGCATCGCGAGAAGATGCGGCGAAACAGTCTTACGTAAGGTATTTAACCGTTGCGTTTGACAAACTTACCGCGGCCGCGCAAAAATCTATTTTAGATAACTTCAACAAGCTTAACGGCACGGATTACACCGAAGACGAACTTCGCGCGATGACCTTTATCGTAAATTGGGGCGAGCTTAACGAAAGTCAGCAAACCGAGATTGCTAAACAATTTATCCGTGACCGCCTGCTTGAAGACGCTGACCGTGCTGACAGCGACAAACTTTATAAAGATTGGAGCGAAGACGACCTAACCTGTCAAGAAAAGGCGCGTGATTTAATCAATACAGACAAAAAAGAATACGACCAAATGCAAACCGTGCTTTCAACATTTAACACCGTTAAATCGTATTGGGAAAAGCAGGCCGAACGTAATAACACAAGTTATGAGTACCTTGACGCGCTTACAACGTATATGACAACGGGCTTTGCGCGCAGTTGGGCATTCGGGGCGTCAAGCGAGATTTCAACAACGGCTTTGCGCACTCGCCTTAACGTGATTGCTGAAAAGTTTAGAAATTTTGGTGCGTATGACGATGCGTACGTTGCGATGGTCAAACTTATAAATCACCAGTTTGGCGAAGAAGAAGACAAGCTGCCAGCCGAGCAGGTAACCAATTTTAAAAATATCCTTTCAAAATATCAAAAAACGCTTAAATGGTCACGTTGGGTTGGCGTTGGTGGCGGAACGGGGTTCAGTCCGTTTGAGGTATACAAGGCATTCAAAGAATTTAACGAAGAATTTGCGCGCGCCGAGGCGATATACGTTTATGGCGATATGAGCGCGATTTCGATTGACAACACGTCTATTTACAAACTTATGGGGCAGGGCGAGTACCTTCAAGCAGAACTAAATCGCCTAAGCGTTGACCTTAAAAAGTTAGATAAAGATGCTTGGGACGCAGCATTTTTAAAGGTGCTTGGCGGGGAGGCGTACACGGCGCTTACAGACGGCCTAAATGCAGACGTAAACTTTTTGTTTGACGCGATGCTTAACACAAACAGCGATGGCTCGATAAAACTTGACCCATCAAGTGACGACGCGGACGTGCAAACAAAAATAGCCTATCTTAAATCTATTTGGACGCGCCTTTTGATAATAGCAGCCGACGCAGACCTGCCTTCGGGCGAGGCTGAACGAAAGGCCGCGCTTGACGAAATTAACGCCGATGCGCAGGTTAAAACGCTTAGAGGGCTTATCCACGATTTCGTTTTGGTTGCGCAAAAGAAAGACGCGCTTGACCAGTTTGACGTAAGTTTTGCGTTTTCCGCATACGCCAGCCAGATTATGAATGACGCGCTGGTTTTAAACATTAATAACCGCCGATATACGGGCAATATATCGATGACCACGGGCAAGTTTGCTGAAATTATCTTGGGCGCAGAAAAGCTTGCTGAATACGGCATCACGCCGTCTTATGTTGACAAAACGTATAAGGGCATCCTTTCAGGCGTAAGCAGCACAACGAACGCGGGCGGTGCCGAAACCGTTACTTACACGTCTTGGGCACACCTTAAAGCGTTTGTTAACAAGTTTGGCCAAGCGTGCGTTGACCTGTCAAACAAATCATCGTTTAGGCAACTTGATGACGCAACGCCAGACGAGCTTAATATCGAGTTATACACGCCAGTTGGAGTGGCGGCCCCAACCGAGATTTCATTATCGCGATATATGGCTGCGTTCTTAGTTAACAACCTAAGTGAAAGCACATTGGCGTCATTTATCAAGTTAAGCCCAGGGCAAACAAGTTACATCAACGCGCTTAACAACCTTTCAGTAAGCGATGTTAACCAGTTTAGGTCAATAGTTGTTGACCTGCTTGACTATTTAGGGCTTGACAAAAAGTACGTTGCCGAATGTAACGGAGTAGACATAAGTCAAGAGGCCTTTTATGGCTTTACGCTTAAACAATACAGGCGGGCGGCGATGAAACTTATCGCCAACTTTAATGCAAGCGCCGATGACACAAGTTTTGAAAACCAACAGCGATACTTAACGCTTATCTATCTTGCCTCGGCCGATTGGGAAGCGGGCGGAGACTTTTATTCAAATAACTGCGTTAAATGGCAAATGACTGACGCTATCCAAGCAAGTATTCGCGGGGGGAGCGGCGCGTATATTAAAAGCCTTAAAAAAGACAGTTACGCGGTTGGCATAATGATGCGTCTTAGCGGCCTTGAAAACCGCAGCGAGACTGAAATTGTTGGCCTTAAATTTAAAAACGACTTAACTTTAAGCGAAAAAAGCGAAGAAAATGGCGACGTGTTTGTTATCTGCCTTTATGACGAAAAAGAAGAAAAATACATTCCGTTTTTGATGGCTAATGACGAACTTGGTGACATTGATGACGAAAACGAATATTATAAATACATCCGCGAACTTGGGTATTCGCGTCCGTTCTCGACCTATCTTGGGGGCAAGGCAGACGGAGAGGGCAACATTTCTCCTGAGTTTTATCCAGTTGTGGCCAAGGGCGTGTTTACGCGAGACGGCCTGCCAACGGCCATAAAAGAGGTTGATGGCAAGATCGAGTTTTATCGAAATGACGTAACGATAGTAAGTACGTCAAAAATCGGGCTATCGCTATACTACCAAGACGCGTCATCTATGATGATAAAGGGCAATATCGTTAATATCATCGCTAACGCCATTTCGCTTAGCACAAGTGGCAAAACCATCACTGAACTTACGCTTAGCAAGGTGCCTCGTGTTGCGCTTGAAAGCAAATTAAGGTTTGCGTATGGCAACTCGTATTCAAGCGTTGCAAGCATCTCGGGCGGGCAAATGTATCTTGATTATAATTTCAGCACACGTAACGGCGTTGCAATGGCGCATTTGTTTAACGCAACCAAGATTAATACCGTTGTTTTGGTGTTCTCGACCATATTTATGTTTATGGCGCTGTTTAACATTGTTTGGGGGCTAATCAAGCGTATTATTGACCTAACGATGCTTGCGATGATAAGCCCAGTTATGATGGCAACCATTCCATTTACCGGCGAAGAGAAAGACAAAAAGACGGGCGAATATGTTGACGTGGCGTGGATTTATGATAACTGGCTGTCTTCATTGCGCTCTACCGTTTTAAGCGTTTTGGGGCTTTCAATAACGCTTAACATCTTCTTTGTTTTGGCGCCAATCATCCGCGGATTTAGGTTGTTTGATAATGCGGGGGCTTTTGCAAGCCTGCCACTTGGCAACTTCTTAAATGCGAATATTTTAAATATTATCATTCAAACAATTATGCTTGTTTGTGCGATAACTGCTATTGAAAATCTGCCAGGTCTGTTTGAGGGCTTTATAGGGGCAGACAGCGTGTTAGATTCGGGCAAAGCAACGCGTGCGTCAGTGCAGGCTATTGACGCGCAAGTCCGTGAAACCATAACCGGCCGCGAGTTTATCGCCGCTAAAAACCGCAATATTGGTATGCTTCAAAACAACATACCGGGCGCAAACTTTATGATGGACAGGGCACGAGACATCCGCACGCGTAGAGCCGAAAACCGCGCATATAAAAGCTATAAGGGCACGTTTGACGCGCTTGTTGCTAACGGCGTTGACCCAGCTAAAGCGCGCACCCTTGCGTCAAGTGCTTCAAGTCAAATTGTTGAAAGTCAGGCAAAGATAGAAAAAATGCGTCAGTCTAAGCGCGATTATTACGCGAATGCGTACTTTAACAAAAAATAACCGCGGGCGCCGATAATTAATTTAACCGCGGGTGGCGGCAGAACGCATAAAAAATAAAGCGGCAGTACGCGAAAAAAACAAAAAGGTAATCCTATGAAATTTAAGTTTGGTTACAACTTAATAGCAATTGCTAACGCTTTCACTCTTGCGCGGGGTGAAAGCGGGTTTAGCAAGCAAAACTCAAACTCGTTTTTTGAGTATCCTTTGATGCTTTTAGCGGGGGTTTTTGAAGACTTGTTTAAGTTGCTTGCAACGGTGCTTATTCGTCTGTTTACGCTTATTGGGCGATTTATGTTAACAGCGATTGATTTTTGCGTTATTTTCGTGCGCCAATTTTTGGGCATTCAGGCTGAAAGCACAACGCTTGAAGACCTAGCGGGCGATAAGATTTTTGCGTTCGTTTTCTCTGACACGGTTTTAAAGGCCATTAAATATATGATAATTATCGGCCTTGTTCTTATCATATTGTTTTCAATAATAGCGATATTAAAGGCTGAATATGGCAATATTTCAGGTACGCCTACTGATAAAAAACACGTATTAGTAAGCGCACTTAAATCGGTGTTTTTGATGGTAATCATCCCCGTAATTTTTATCGCATCTATCATTTTAAGCAACGCGGTTTTAGCGGGGCTTTATTCGGCGACGTCGGGCGGAGAGGACGTAAGCGTTGGCACGTCTATCTGGCGGGCAAGCACCTATCAAGCCAACGCCTATCGCGCGTATGCCAATGAAGACTTGCGCGTTCCGGTGTTTTATACCTTCTCGGGCGAAATTAGCCTGTCAGACGGCTCAACGATTAACACGGACGGCGGCGTAAGCGAACTTGAAGACAGTTATCTTGAATTTAAGGCTGAAAATCAGCTTACAAAATACCTGTCAACGGCGTATATGTTTTTGACCCACACGTTTGACAGTCTTAGCGCCGTAGACGCAACCGAGCGTACCATTAACGGCGCCGACCCAACCAAGCATTCGGCGTATTATGACGTGTATGACCAAAACTTTTATGTTAAGGGCGTTGAGTATTACGCATGTGCCGACGCCATCGATTTTATGGTTCAAACTAATCACAAAACGGCGGGCGGGTTCTTTATCAAGTCCATTAACGACGTTTATGAAGAGTGGGCAAGGGCAGCGGGTGCGGCCGAGATAACGGCATTGCCTATCACCAAAACCACGCGCTTGATTAACGGCGAAGACGTTTCAGGCTATCAGGTAAAAGTCTCTTACGTTGGCGAGACGGGCGAGACGGTGTATTTTTCGCCACAGAACACCTATGACGAGGCTAACGGAACAGTGTATACTATGTGTTACGCGCAACTTAACGAAATTACCGCGGCCGACGGAAGCAAGGTTGGAACCAGCCTGCCCGTGCCACTGATTCAGGGTGAAAACGGCTTTTATAGTGACTATATCGCCGAAACTGGCGGGCTTGTTATCGCGCGCGGTATGTTTAACCAAGAGGGGTCCCCAACGGCCA